>Ga0265297_10004690_pt1 | contig 21924 bp, 20 predicted proteins | sample Munlanlwell13791_FD_192502 | JGI IMG/M metagenome (GOLD analysis project Ga0265297, IMG submission 192502) | Leachate microbial communities from a municipal landfill in Southern Ontario, Canada - Leachate well 137-91 | ecosystem: Engineered > Solid waste > Landfill > Unclassified | place... | reverse complement strand
CTGCGGGACGATTAAGGAAGTTATTGATGAGTTAAGGGCCAAGGGCAAGAAAGTCGGCTTACTTAAAGTCACCTCTTTAAGGCCTTTCCCGGTTAATGCGATCTATGATGCTTTAAAAAATATTCCTAAATTAGCGGTTATTGACCGCGCGTTATCTTTAGGGTCTTTTGCCCCGTTGTCCGCGGAAGTAAAGGCGGTGTTTTTCGGCAAGCCTAAGCAGCCCAAGAATATCAGCAGTTTTGTAGTGGGCCTGGGCGGCCGCGACATTACCAAAGACTCTATCAAAGAGATCTTTCGCCTGATGAACGGTAAGGACAAGCAGGCGGAATTTATAGATTTAAAACCAGAATTACTTAAGGAGTCGTATGAGTAAGACATTATTTGCTCCGGGCCATACTGCTTGCGCAGGCTGCGGCCAGTCTATGGCAGCGCGGCTGGTCCTGGATGCGGCCGGGCCAAACACGATTATCGTCAATAATACCGGATGCCTGGAGGTTTTTTCAACCAAATATCCGGAATCCTGCTGGGAAGTCCCTTTTATTCATTCGCTTTTTGAGAATGCGGCAGCAGTTGCTTCAGGAGTAGAGTCCGCGATCAAATATTTAGGTAAGGCTGACCAGGTGAACATTATTGCCCAGGGCGGAGACGGGAGCAGCGCGGATATAGGGCTGCAGGCGCTTTCCGGGATGCTCGAGCGCGGGCATAATATTTTGTATGTTTGTTATGACAATGAAGCTTATATGAACACCGGGGTGCAAAGAAGCGGGCTTACGCCTTTTGACACTAATACGACGACCAGTCCTGCCGGAGCTGTTTCTATCGGTAATTTACGCCCGAAAAAACCTATGCCGGAGATTGCCAATGCCCACGGTATTCCTTACGTGGCGGTAGCTTCCAGCGGTTTTGGCCAGGACCTGCAGAGAAAAGTAAAAAAAGCTATTTCCATAAAGGGTCCGAAATATATTCAGGTGCATGCGCCCTGTCCGTTAGGCTGGAGGCATGAAACAAATATGACCCTGCAGGTGGCTAAACTGGCTGTTGAAACCGGTCTCTATCCTTTGGTAGAGTATGAAAACGGCGTTTTAAGCGGCCGCCGGCAGATTACTCCCAAGCCGGTGGAAGAATATTTAAAGGTGCAGGGAAGGTTTAAGCACCTGCTGAATAAGCCGGAAGAGATCAGAAAAATACAGGAAATAGCGGATAATAATATCAGGAAATACGGATTAAAATCCGAAACTCAGCAGGTTTAAGGTAAAAAAGGAGGTAGGAGATGGGAAAACAGGCAAGGGCAATTGTGGAGTTAAGCTTAAAAGACCTGGTCAAGGATTTGAACAAGGCCTATTGCGACGAATGGTTAGCTTATTACCTATATTGGTATATGGCGCAGGTTGTTTCCGGCAAGGCTTACGAAGATATGAAGGAGATGTTGGAGAAGATAGCTAAGGATGAACTAGAGCATGCCACAGAAGTAGCCGATTTGATCACGAAACTGGGCGATGTTCCTACCGCTAATCCGATGGATCTGGAAAAGAACGCGAATAACCCGTATCTTATGCCTCCGAAGAATACCGCTGACATTAACCGGATCATCCGTATTGTCACCGAGGCAGAGGCAGGCGCCATCGAAGTTTATAATAAGATCGCCAAGAAGACGCTGGGAAAAGATAATGTTACCTACCAGTTGGTTACGCATATCCTGGCGGAAGAAGTTGACCACGAAGAGATGTTTGAAAACCTGTTAGAAAGATAAAGGGAGAAAAGACATGGCTAAAGTTTCAGTTGATGCTTCTACATGCGTGGGTTGCGGTTTGTGCGAGCAATCCTGCCCGGAGGTTTTTGAGGTGCAAGGCGACGGGATCGCCCATGTCAAATCGCAGAATTGCGGAAGTTGTAATTTGCAGGAGATAGCTGATTCCTGCCCGGTTAACTCTATTAAGATAAGCTAAGTTTTAAAATAAAGGGGACGGTTCTATTTTTTTAGCATTAGATACAAGAAAAATAGAACCGTCCCCTTTATTTATTGTGCTTTTTTATTTAATTCCAGGATGAATTCCCGGAATTTTTCTTCTTTTCCTTTATCGTCAAGCTTCAAGGGATCGGTAACCTGCTTGTAAAGCTTATTCAAAATAAGGTTTGCGCGCATCTGCTCTTCAAATTCACGCGCTTTAAGGCGGAAAACATACTGGAGTGTTTGGTTATAGATCCGGTTATCAAATACGCCTTTATATTGGAAATAGGGCATACTCTCGATCGTCCGGATGACTTCTTTATCGCTGGCCTTAATACCGCGTTTTTTAGCTTCATACAGCAATATAAGCCGCTCCCAAGCTTGAGCCTCAAGGTTCAGCTCTTTGGATATTTCCGGGAATTTATCTCCGTACTGCATGATCGCAGTGGTAGTCACAGCACTTACCGAATCCCGGAATTCTATATTGGATACCGCATGCCCGAATATCTTGCCCAGCGGCCGGCTTTCTTCGCGGCTGCAGGATGAGCCGCCAAAGCCCCAGAGGGCAAAAGCAGGTATAATGATCAAGGCTAATCCTATCCAGATTTTTTTGGCTGTTTTCCTATGGCGTAAAACCTTAAGCATGGCCGGCTCCTTTTTAGTTTTATGAGTATTATATTCCAAAGCCGCAATATTACAACCATAAATTGGAGAAATCTTAAATAAAAAAACTTGACAAGGCAAGATTAATATGTTAAATTTTTAAAAGTTAGCAGAAGTTGAATAAGTTCCCGGCTATTGGAGAATGGCCGGGGATATGCCACGTAACAAAGTATACTAAGCCGAACTGATAAGGGTCAGTGCGGCTTTCTTTTTTATAGATATTAAAGGAATTTATTAAAGTATTTACTAATTCTATTAAAAAGGAGGATGTAAAAATGTGGCGTAAGATTTCTTCCCTACTCATCTCCCTGTGTTTAGCCTTTCAGCAGCTGGGTTTCGCCAGCGTAGCAACCGAGCTTAACTTTGCCGGGCATTTATCTAAAATGTCCAGCGCCTTTACTGCCGAAAGATTCCGTCCGGTGCATATCCGGTTTTTCTCTTTTGACAGCCAGAATGACAATATTAAGGTAATGCTGGATAAGGGCGATGTCAAAAATCTTAAAGCCAGCCAGATCAGCGCTTCAACCCAGGAATTATTAAATTACTTCTTAGTGGGAGTTAATCTTCCCAACGATAAGTTTTGGGTAAACTTACGCCCGGATTCTCAGGATAATATTATTGACGATTACTTGGCCAGGACTGATGTCGGCAAGATCATGCTGGAAGCAGACCTGCAGCTAAAAAAAGATACCGCCCAATTCACCTCGCCGCAGACTCCCGAAGGAAAGGAATACTGGAGCAAGCTCTACCAGAAAGCCGAAGAGCTTTACGGCTACCAGGAAGTAAGCATCCCTACTTTAACCAGGCCCTGGATAGTCCCTAATGAAATAATTGTTCGCGAGTCAAAAGAAAGCGCTTACATCTATAAGGCGACCTTAAAAGTAATGCTGGAGCAGGATTTCCTGAAGGATTCCAGCGTCTACAGTTTTAAAGATGACCGGGCCAAAGCCTTAAACGAATATTCTTCCCAGCTGATCCGCGAATTGATCATCCCTAAATTAACCAAAGAAGTTAATCTTTCCAAGCGTTACGCCGCCTTAAGGCAGGTTTATTATTCTCTGATCATGTCCCGTTGGTTTAAATCCAGGTTCGCTGATCAAGACGGTAAATACGCCTCACGCATCGATAGAAGGGATCTTACCGGCCTGGTTTCTGCGGCTGCCTGGTCCAAAACCTCTTATTTTGATGCTTACAAGAAATCATTTGCCCAGGGAGAATATAATATTAAGGAAACAGTGCGCACTCCTACCGGCCAGGTGATCCGGACATATTTCTCCGGCGGCATGGATTTTGCGGCCTTGACCATTAACGGCGCAAAAACCGCCAGCAGCGCTATCGCGCCTGCCCTTATGAAGGCCGGTTTGGTTACTCCGGGTATGTCCGATCCAGCAAGCAGCCCTGTATCAATAGAGGTAAGGAGGATAAGCGACCTTAAAAATACAGCGGAAACTCAAGGCATTGATTCCGGCATTCTTGTAACGGACTGGAACGTAACCCGTAAGGCCTTGGCAGACGATAATAAGCTCGCGCGCATTTTCGATTCAACTGACGCGATTGACGAGGCGTTTAATAAGTTAGACCTTCAATACATTTATCTCATCACTCACGCGGAAAGGCCCCAGGAAGAGAAAGACCCTCAGGTCCGGTTTGATAAGTTCAGCTTAGTGCCCATCGCCGAAAAAGCCAAAGATATTCTGGCTAAGAAAGGGTTAGGCAACGTTGAAGTTGTAATGCTCCCCCTTGATTTAGACGAAGCGGGAAGGGTGATCCAGGAGCATAAAGCTAAAGCAGGCGGCAAGAAAATAATGTTTGTGCTTGAGAATATAAGGTTATACGAACAGGAGCAGCTCGCTGCCGATAAGACAGCTTCGCTTAGACAAAAAGCAGACGTAATCAAAGCCAGAAAAGCTTTTGAAGAAAGGCTTATCAGCCTTACCGGAAAAACCACCGATAAGTTGTTTTATATGTCCGAAGCTTTTGACAAGGCGCACCGCGGAGAAGAGGCGTCCATGGAGATGGCCTGGCTTTTTCCTGAAGCAAACCGCGCCGCAGGCCCCAAGTTCGCTAACGACATACAGTCAGTCCTTAATTTCCAGATGCGCATTACCAGGTCTTTAAGCGCTATGTTCGGAGGAGCTAAATTCGACAAATATGACGCTTTCGGCAAATTGTCCGAGGCGATCGCTAAGTCTAAAGGCAAGCTCATGATAGTGGGAGCCCAGCTTAACGCTTATATTAAGGCCCAGAATATGGAGACAGGTAAATCGCTGCTCCCCAACTCCAGCGACCAGAAAAAAGTAGACAAAGGCCTGGAAGCGATGAAGAAATCCGGAGTAGAGATACTTTTGCCAGAAGATTTGATCGTTGACGGTAAAGCAGGGCCAGTGGCATTGAACGCCCTTACTACCGAAGACGTGCAGATAGATATAGGAGATAAGGCGATCGAGCAGGATGTGAATTATATAAACAGCCTCCAAAAAGGCGACGGATTGATTTTGAACGGAGGCGCCGGAGTTTTTGATAAAGCTTCCGGTTCCAAGAAGGGCACAATTGCATTGGTAGTTGCTGCTAATAACGCTGCCAAGAAAGGTGTTGCGGTAATAGCGGCAGGCGGCGATATGTATAATGCGGTGCAAATGGTAGTTAAAGAAGTCCCCGGCTTTGAACTTAATCCTACCTTTGAGATATCCACCGGCGGCGGATCTTTGCTGACTTCGCTGGCTAAGGGCATTGCTAACCTTCCGACAGTGAGGGCGGTTCTTCAAATGGATCCCACTCAGGGGTTACATGACATTTATTCGTCGGTTAAAGAAGCGTTCCCGCAGGGTATCGTATTGAATACAATAACTACCCTGGCTGAAGATTCATCGATCAACGGCGATGAAGCTAATCGCAAAGCCCTATTGGACCCGTTCAGGTCAATGACCGGTACAATGAATATCGTGATCCCGGACGGCCCGTTAGACGTGCGGCCGAACCTCATTTATGACGGCGTATTTATGCCGGTAGTTGTATTGGCTGAAAATCTGCCGGTAGCGCTTCAGGAGAAGTTAGCGGCGGCTAAAGATTCTGCGGCAGTTTCCGACGCGATAGTCGAATACGTTAAACCATTTTTTACGGACTCAAACGTTAATACGAATACTGTTACCAAAGATAAGATCCGTTCGTCAAAATTAGACCCGTCGAAATTAGGTGCGGCTTCGGTGGATGTTTCCGCTTTGAAAGGGACTAAGTCGGAAAAAGGAGATTTATTATTCTACGTCCCTGTATGGTCTAAGCGCAGCGTCCCGGCAATGGAGGCTTTGAATGAAAAGATCAGCGCTGACCTTAAGGCGCAGGCTCCGACAGTAGCAGCTTTACTGGAAGAGACAAGAGCGCCTCTTAGCTGGCCGAAACAAGCTCCGATCATCGTTGATTCAGAGGTGGCGTTACAGTCTTTTGCCCAGTACGCGCCGTTATTCTTTGATGAATTCTCCAGAGGAGACCTGGCTCATGCAGGCTTACTGCGCGAGATCGTTTCTAATTTAGATCCGCAGACATTTGTAAATCCCGACGGGATAGCTATCGATGAGTTGATGGGAGACTTTGTTTCTCTCAAAGATAAAGATTCTAAGATCCCCGGGATAGGAAAGAACCTGCTGGCTTTCAAGAGCCGCATTAACACTTTGCAGCAGTTGTCGTTCTTCCTGTATATTGTGGCTAATCCGCAGCTGGATCCTTCTACGAACGCGGTAGTCCCCGTTAAAGACGCGGCATTGCAGAATGATATTATCGGATTCTACGCCCGCACTTACAGGTATTTACTCGAAATAGCTCAGAGTAACTTTAAAAATGCCCGGGAATTTGACGGGTTAAGGGATGAGATAGGAAGCAACGCGCAGCGCTTGAACAAAGCTATACGCGCAAGCGACGCGCTTGAAATAAGCAAAGCTACGGCTAAGCAGGTTATTGATCATCTCACAGCCAAGGGTGTGGTTCTCAATCAAGCGGAAAAAGATAATATAGGTAAAGTATTCGCTTATTACGAGAACAAGGCTTTTGCTTATGATATCCTGATGTTGGCAGGAATGCTTAGAGAGAGCACGTTCGTCGCGGCTTTCAGGCATTTAGCGTTGGATAATCCTAAGCAGGTTTTACCTTCAGAAAAACCGTTTGAAGCTATTGACGGAACCGGACAGATCGGAAGCGTGGCTATCGCTCTGCGTTTTGCCAGCGACATTGACGCTCAAGAACCGGGTTATGAAGGTAAATATCTGTTGAGGACGACTAAACTAAAAGGAGAGACAGCGGCTGATAAATTCGCGACTGCCGTAAGGGTAGCTACCGAGTCTTTCAGCGACCCGATCATAAAAAGTTCAGAATTAAAGATAAATACCGCTGACGGTTCCCGGCTCGCTGTTACCGACCTGGTAGCCAATGGCCGCATTCAGTTTAAGGCCTCTGATTATGCCTTATCCGGTATTCTGGATTTCCAGGATACAATACCCGTGCAAAGCGTTTATCCGGTGGATATCATCCTGGACGGGAAAAAAGTCAGTACGCTGTATTTCCTGGATATCACCCAGTTTGAAGCCGGTTTAAACGCCGAGATGAAGGCCAAGGGCATGGGAGAGCAGTTAGTGAATTTGCCCCGTCCGGCGATCGTACGCGATGAAAACGGCAAGGATATTTACTTTCCTTTAATAGTTGACGCTACTCCAGGCGGAGTCAATATCGGCAACAGGTTCCTTACGGAAGCGGCAGCGCAGGGCAAGCCCAAGTTGGACGGGCCTCCTTTGTACAAGTTCACGGGTAAGTATGATTTAGCGAATGAAACAAGCGCCGTAGAAGGAGACGCAGCTGTAGAGCTGACCCGTTTAAAAGAGATATTGCAGCAGACAGAAGCAACGCGTTTGCCTAAGGCAGGCGGCGAATCGTTTATTTACGTAAAAGCCCAGATACCTTCAAAGTTGATCTTGCCTGACGCGTTAGGCGGTTCGGTCAATTTTATGGGTAAATATATGCACAAGATCGCGCACGTCAAAGAATCAGGCGCGCAGTTCGTTTCTACTACTTCCTGCTCGACCAACGGCGAAAGCTACATTACTCTAGCTTTGTCGGCATTCGCGGGTAAGTTCGGTTTAAGTAAGATCGCCAAAGCCGGCCCGACGTATCATATGTATACGAGCGGTGACAAGAAAAAAGGCCTTTTTGGGGATCTTAACGAAAAGACTACCGGCGCTGCAAAAGGCGTGAGAGAGCACATGCTTCTTGACGCGATTTACGGCGCTATGCGTACCCCGACCGCTTACTCTAACGGCGAAACTGACCTCAAGGGCGGTTCGCTTTTCTATCTTTCTGTGCTGTTACCGCAGAATATTCAGGAAGGTTTGGTTCGTAAGTATGTCGCGAGAGTAGCAGCTGAGTATCCGGAGATGTTAAAGTTGTTCACTGAAGCGGATAAAGTCAACGGACGTTATACGCATGAAAATACGATCTTCGGGCAGCGCACAGGTTCAATACTCTATGAGGATTATATCAACCAGGTCGCCGGGCCTTTGTATACGCTGTTAGTAGGTTACGATAATGAAATGAGTTTCTCGTTCAAGATGCAGGAACTTATTACTCAGCTCCTGCGTTTAAGAGCCCGCCAGAAAGATTCGGTTATCCTGGCGAAGTTAGCTCCATTAGCCAATACTAAAGATAATTCCGCCAGTTCGCCGATCGAAAGCGAGCAGGCTGATGCAGGCGCGATGGTGCCGAAGCAGTATGCTTTCCAGGTAACCCCTGAAGAAGTTTCGGCCTACGCGCAAGAGTTAAGAGGCGCTTTTTATCGGAATATTGACAAGAGCCCTTCTGTAGGCAGTGTTATTCCTGCGGTTGGCTTGGTTATTGCCTATAAGAACAAAGCGCGTGACAGTGAAGAATACAGGGTATATCAGCGGGCCATGAGTTACTTAAACAGCTTAGCCATGGAAAAACATAACATGAGGGGCCTTATGGGTATATACCTGCGGACAGGTTTGGTGTTTGGTGGTGCCTTTAATAAGGAGCAATATATTGAGGATGCCAACAAAATAGCAAACTCTACTAATGAGCCTATGTGGGATCGTGCAGTAGCGCAATTCTTACTGTCTGCTGTCAGCGAAGAAACAGATGTGGATCTTAACAGTAAACTTAACGCGCTGATCGAAAAATACAACATTCTTACTGATGTAGGTGCTTTCTCACGGCTGGCATTGGTGCTGAATGATCAGAGCAAGCAGGGTTATGTTACCTTCATAAAAGATGCGCTGGCTAAGCTGCGAGAGGGAGACACCGCGAGGATAGAGATGTTAGTGGGGTTACTTGCAGTCGCTGACAAATATCCGTCATCTGCTGCCAGTTCGGCGATTGCAGATAATAGCAAGAAGGGTGGTATTGATTTCCGTCCGGCTGCTATGGCGATCAAATATCAACCGATGGGGAACTTCGCCGGCCTGAATCCGAAGCTTCCGGTCTTAAGCAAGGCCGAGTTAGCTGCTCTTGACATTGATAAAGAGCTTTCGGGAATGGAAAAACTGGTAAATAACCAGGTCGTTCCTTCCGGTGAGAGGATCAAGGAAGTCTTAGCTGCCTGCTCGCAAAAAGGAGAGTTAGGGGCTAATAAAGAACGCCTGATGGCCTTACTGGTAAAAATAGGCATAGTGGAAGAGACCCAGTGCTGCCTGCAGGAAGCCAGCCGAGAATATAAAGAAGCTCTGGTCTTGGCCGATGCTTTAGCCTAAAGGGAAATACAGTCGAAAACCAGGGGACGGTTCTAATTCTATAGACTCGCGGTTGTAGAAAATTAGAACCGTCCCCTTTATTTTTCTTTACAAATAGAAGCTAAGCCGTTATAATAAATACCTGTGTTGGAAAAACCGGTGAAAATAAGAAGAAGCTGGGCGATAAATCCCCGCACGCGGGTGAAATCAAGCAAGAAAGTTTACTCCCGCTCCCAGGCCAAGCTTGAGGCAAAGAGGATAATCAATGGAAAAGAATAAGATATTAAAATTGGGCCTGCCCAAGGGCAGCCTTCAGGAATCTACTTTCAAGATGCTGCGTAAGGCCGGGTTTAATGTGAGCCTGCCTAATGAGCGCTCATATTTTCCGTCGATAAATGATGCCGAAATTAAACCGGTATTACTCCGGGCCCAGGAGATGTCCCGCTATGTCCAGGATGGGGCGCTGGATTGCGGTATTACCGGTAACGACTGGATACTGGAGAACGGTTCCGCTGTCATCCGGGTTATGGACTTAGCTTATGCCAAGCAAAGCCTGAATAAGGTAAGATGGGTTTTGGCTGTGCCGCTGGATTCGGGGATTAAAAAGGTCAAAGACCTGGAAGGCAAGCGCGTGGCAACCGAACTGGTTAACGTAACCAAAGATTATTTCCGCAAGAACAAAGTTAAGGTGGAAGTAGAGTTCAGCTGGGGAGCGACTGAGGTCAAGGTAAGCGCTGGCCTGGTTGATGCCATAGTCGAGCTGACCGAAACCGGCTCAAGCCTGAAAGCTAATAAATTGATTGAGATCGCCACGCTTTGCGAATCGACGACCCAGCTTATCGCCAATAAAAAATCTTACGCGGATAGATGGAAAAAAGAGAAAATGGAGCAGATCGCCCTTTTATTAAAAGGCGCTATTACCGCCGAAGAAAAAGTCGGCCTGAAGATGAACGTTCGGAAGGAAAATTTAAAAAAGGTCCTTGCTAAGCTTCCGGCTTTGAAGAAGCCTACAATTTCCGGGTTATCCGACGATGGCTGGTTTGCCATTGAGACGATTATAGATGAAAGGGTAGTGCGGGTATTGATCCCGGCTTTAAAGAATGCCGGGGCTCAAGGGATAATCGAGTACCCGTTGAATAAGGTGATTTATTAAAAGGAGCCAGCAGTATGCCTTGCGGTAAAAAAAGAAAAAGACAGAAGATCAAGACGCATAAACGCAAAAAAATGCGTCGGCGCTTGCGCCATCTGAAGAAGAGGGCCTGGGGTTAAAAGGCAGTGCTTAAAAAAACCATATCTATCCTGGCGGCCGGGCTGGTTAGCCTGGCCGTAAGCAGTTTTGTTTTTGCCTCGGATAGGCAAGTCGTATCTTCTTTAAGCCACTATATTATGGCGGTTATCTGCGATGATTTAGGAGACGCGGATAATGCCATCAAAGAATATAGAAAAGCTCTGGCGGATGACGCCGGAGCAGTGCCGATCCATCTTAACCTGGCTGTCAGCCTGATCAAGAAGAACGATCTGGACGCGGCAGTTAAAGAGCTTAAAGAAGTTGAAAAGTTAGCGCCGGAGTCAATAGAGCCGCACGCAATATTGGCAATCCTGTATACCTCCCAGGACAAGGTTGATTTAGCGGTAAGCGAATATGAAAAAGCGCTGCTGAACGCCTCTAAGCTTAAACCCCGGGATATAGGCATATATAAAAGCCTGGGCATTTTATATTTAAGGCAGAATAAATTAAAAGAAGCGCAAAGCGTATACAGCCTGATCTCCGTTCTTTCTCCCAAGGACCCGGAGCCGCATCTTTACCTGGCTAGTATTTACCGGGAATTAAAACAGCCGGGCCCGGCCGAACAGGAATTGAAAAAAGCGCTGGAATTAAACCCGGATTATGCCGAGGCCCTGAATTTCTTAGGCTATGAGTTTGTCGAGCAGGGGAAAAACCTGCATCAGGCTGAGGTAATGATCCGCAAGGCCCTGCGGCTTGAGCCGGATAACGGCGCTTATATTGACAGCCTGGGCTGGCTTTATTTTAAAAAGGGGAGGCTTAGGGAGGCCAGGGAGCTTTTAGGGAAGGCAGCCTCTTTGGTGGAAGACCCGGTTATCTATGATCATTTGGGAGATGCGCATTTTAAATTAAAGGAATTTGAAAAAGCAAAATTGAATTGGCAGCAATCTTTAAAGCTTGACCCAAAGCAGGAAAGCGTCAAAAAGAAGATAGAAAACTTAGATAAAAATGCCGGCACCGCAAAATCAAATTAAGGAATTAGAGGCAAAAGCAAAACTCATCAGGCGGCTCATCGTGCAGATGATCGCCAAGGCTGGTTCAGGCCACCCCGGAGGAAGCCTCTCGGCGACAGACCTGATCACCGCCTTATTTTTTTCAGTATTAAAACACGACCCTAAAAATCCCAAATGGCCTGACCGGGACAGGTTCCATATGTCCAAAGGCCATTGCTGCCCGCTTTGGTACGCGGTTCTGGCAGAGTCCGGTTATTTCCCCAAAGAAACACTGATGACCTTACGCGAACTTGGTTCTATGCTCCAGGGGCACCCTGACCGGCGCACACCGGGCGTGGAGGTCTCTTCGGGCTCACTGGGCCAGGGCTTATCGGTTGCCTTAGGCATGAGCCTGGCCTCTAGAATAGATAAGAAAGATTACCGCGTTTATGTCCTGCTCGGCGACGGAGAAATCCAGGAAGGCAATATTTGGGAAGCAGCCATGGCCGCCAGCCACTATCATTGCAGCAATATCTGCGCGATCCTGGATTATAACGGATTTCAGATTGACGGAGCAACCCGGGAAGTAATGAACCTGGACCCGATTGCCGATAAATGGAAGGCTTTTGGCTGGCATACGATCGTTATTGACGGGCATAATATGCAGCAGATCCTTGATGCTTACGACGAAGCAAAGTCAGTTAAAGATAAACCAGTGGTTATTATCGCCCGGACAATAAAAGGCAAGGGCGTTTCTTTCATGGAGAACACAGCGGATTTTCATGGCCGTGCTCCCACCAGAGAAGAAACAGAAAAAGCATTGAAGGAGTTAGCTTAAGGAAATGACGGAACAACTTTACCAGCGCGATTGTTACGGCAAGGCTTTAGTGGAATTGGGTAAAGCCGATGAGAATATCGTTGTCTTGGACGCGGATCTCTCCAGCTCTACGCGCACCGGTTTATTCGCCAGGGAATTCCCGGAAAGATTTTTTAATTTCGGAGTCGCCGAACAGAATATGATGGCTGCGGCAGCCGGCCTGGCTTCCTGCGGCAAGACGGTTTTTGTCTCTACTTTCGCGATATTCGCGTCGGGCCGGGCCTGGGATCAGGTACGTAACTCCATTTGTTACAGCAATCTTAATGTCAAGATCGTTGCCACGCACGCCGGTATCTCTGTCGGCCCGGATGGCGCCAGCCATCAGGCTTTGGAAGATATCGCCCTTATGCGGGTGATCCCGAATATGAATATTGTTGTCCCTTGCGACGGCCCGCAGACAACGGAGGCAGTAAATTGCGTGGCCCGGGTAAAGGGCCCCTTTTATATCCGTTTAGGCCGGGCGAAGGTGCCGACCCTGGAGAACAAGGGAAAATTCGAATTAGGCAAGGCCCAGGTATTGGCCGAAGGCAGCGATGTGACGATAGTTGCCTGCGGAATCATGGTTGCCGAAGCCCTGGTTGCCGTGGCTAACTTAGCTAAGCAGGGGGTCAAGGCCCGCCTGATCAATATCCACAGCTTAAGGCCGCTGGATACGCAGATAATACTCCAAGCCGCGCAGGAAACCCGCGGGATAATCGTCTGCGAAGAACATAATATCATTGGAGGCCTGGCTTCCAGCATCGATGAAATAGTGGCCGAGAATAATCCTACCCGGGTAATGCGGGTAGGCGTAAGGAACAGGTTCGGCCAATCCGGAGAACCGGCCCAGCTTTTAAAAGAATACAATCTTACGAGCGCCGATATTGAGAAAGCCGCTTTAACCTGTTTTGCTAAATGTAAGTAAATTGGTTATCCAATCCTACGCGAAAGTAAACCTAATCCTCGAAATCATCAGCCAGCGCCCCGATAATTACCATAACCTAAGTACAATTTTTGAAAGAATAAGCCTCTGCGATAAAATAATCCTAAAACCCCGCCGGGATGATCTGGTCAGGATCCGTTGCGCCGACAAAAAAGTCCCCCGGGATAACTCTAATCTTTGCTGGAAAGCGGCCCGGCTCCTGCAGGAAAAATTCAAAATAAAAAGAGGCCTGGATATCCAGATCGTTAAGTTTATTCCTGTAGGCGCAGGTTTAGGCGGCGGTTCAAGCAACGCCGCCAGCGTATTGCTGGCTTTAAATAAACTCTGGAAACTAAAGCTTACCCGGAAAAGATTAGCTGGGCTTGGCGCCCAACTGGGCAGCGACGTTCCCTTTTTCGTTCACAGTGCGCCTTTTGCTCAAGGGACGGGCCGCGGAGAAAAAATCCACCCGCTAAAAGAACTGAATAAGGTCAAACTCTGGCATCTGCTGGTTGTGCCGAGAGTGCATGTCTCTACCCCTCTAATTTACCGGAAATTTGATGCCTGCCTGCCCGTCCGGCAGGCGGGCCTGCCTGCCGGCAGGAGTTTTTGTAGGTTGACAAAGCCGCCCCATAATGTTAAAATAATAATCTCAAAATTGACCAAAAAGAAATTCCTTTTTGAGCCCGGTCTCTTATTTAATAGCTTAGAACCCGTTACTTTAAAGCTATATCCTGAAGTCAGGCGGATCAAAGAAAAGCTCAAGCGCCTGGGACTGAAGAATATTCTGATGTCCGGAAGCGGCGGAGCGGTTTTTGCCATTGTTCCTTCAGCAGGAGAAGCCGCAGCCTTGGCCAAGAGGCTTAAAAAGGAGGGAAGCCCCTGGCGTATATTTGCGGTAAGCACAGTTTAATAAAGGACCAGCCACGGGAGGGTCAAGATGGAGATAACGGAGACCAAGGTAGCCCTAAGGGATTCACCGGACAAAAAACTTAAAGCTTACGCCACGGTAACTTTTGATAATGCTTTTGTCGTCAGGAATATAAAAATAATCGAAGGGACAAACGGCTTGTTTATCGCCATGCCTTCCAGAAAGGTAAAACAGCCTTGCCCCAAATGCGCTTTTAAGAACGAAATGCGCAGTAAATATTGCAATCAATGCGCCTCGGCATTACCCCAGAGTTCCAGGCCGGCTGAAGGTGAGGATAATTCTTCGGCCCAACTGGAGCATAAGGATATTGCCCATCCCATAACTCAAAGTTTCAGGGAGTATCTGCAGAAAACGATCTTGGAGGCCTACGGCCAGGAAAAAGCAAAGGGAATTACGCAGGCCTAACTTGTGATTTGGGATGTCGTCCAATGGTAGGACTCGGGAATTTGGATCCCGCTATTATGGTTCGAATCCATACGTCCCAGTTTAACAGCTATGTCTAAAAATATTGCGGTGATAATTTTGGCGGCGGGTAAGGGCAAGCGGATGAAATCCAATACCCCCAAGGTCATGCATAAAATATGCGGCCGGCCCATGCTCGCTTATGTGCTTGACCTTACGCGTTCTTTAAAACCCGGCAGGACGGTCATCGTTTTAGGCCATCAGTACGAGGAAGTTAAAAAACAGCTTCCTCCGGATGTTACCGCGGCCAGGCAAAAACGGATGTTGGGCACAGCCGACGCAGTTAAAGAAGGCCTGCTCAAACTAAAAGGTTTTAAGGGGACGGTTTTAGTGCTTTACGGGGATACGCCGTTACTTAAAAAAGAGAGTGTCGACAAACTCCTGAAATACCACATCGAAAATAAGCTGGATGCAACCTTGCTGACTGCCCGGATGAATAAGCCCAAGGGTTACGGCAGGATCCTGCGCGATAAATACTCCAGCATCTCCGCGATAGTCGAAGAGAAAGACGCGGATGATTTTGAAAAAGAGATCAAAGAGGTCAACACTGGTATTATTTGTTTTAACCGCTCCAGCCTGGAACCGGCCTTGAAAAAAGTCCGGCCGGATAACCGTAAAAAAGAATATTACCTTACCGATACCATAAAAATACTTTATCAACAGGGCAAGCTGGTTGATGGAATCAAGATCGGCGATATCCATGAAGCTATCGGCATAAACTCGCGGATGGAATTAGCCAGGTCCAATTTGATCATGCAGCAGCGGATCAACGAGAAGATCATGCGCAGCGGGGTTACGGTGGTAGATACTTATTCTACCTTTATAAGTTACGGAACCAAAATAGGGCAGGATACGGTGATTTATCCCTTTACAGTTATTGAAAGGGATGTTAAAATTGGAAAACGTTGTTCGGTCGGCCCGTTTGCCCACCTGAGGGAAGGCACGAAAGTCTCGGATGATGTAATATTGGGTAATTTTATCGAAACAAACCGCACTGCTATCGGCGCTAAAACCCTGGTCAAGCATTTCTCTTATATCGGAGATGCGGCTTTAGGCACCGGGGTCAATATCGGCGCAGGCACGGTCACCGCGAATTTTGACGGCCGCTCTAAACACAATACAGTCATAAAAGATAACGCGCTTATTGGCTCGGATACGGTGCTGGTTGCTCCGGTTACAGTCGGCAGGGGAGCGTTGACCGGGGCCGGTTCAGTGGTCATAAAAAATATCCCGGATAACCGAAAAGCTGTAGGTGTTCCGGCCAGAATCTTAAAGGAGAAGAGGTAGATATGGATAAGCTAGCGATATTTAGCGGCAACGCGCATCCCGAATTAGCCAAAGATATCTGCAAATACCTGAAAGTTAAATTATCGGAGGCGCTGGTGACCAGGTTCAGCGAAGGCGAGATCCGCGTAAAGATAAATGAGAATATCCGCGGTAAAGACGTATTTGTTGTCCAGCCGACTTGTCCGCCGGCAAATGAAAACCTGATGGAACTGTTGATCATGATGGACGCGATGAGAAGGTCAAGCGCCCAGCGCATCACCGCGGTTGTCCCCTATTTCGGCTATGCCCGGCAGGACCGTAAAGACCAGCCGCGCGTTCCGATCACGGCAAAATTAGTAGCTAATCTGTTGACTACCGCGGGAGCAAACCGCGTCTTGACTATGGACCTGCACGCCGGCCAGATCCAGGGATTTTTTGATATACCGGTAGACCACCTTTTTTCCATAGGCGTCTTCATAGATTATTTTGACCAGAAAATCAAAGACCTGGTCGTGGTTTCTCCCGATGTTGGCGGGATAAAAATGGCCCGGGCTTATGCCAAGAGGATGGGCGTGCCCTTAGCGATCATTGATAAGCGCCGCGAATCTCCGGAGAAAACCGAGGCTATGCATATTTTGGGCGAAGTTGCCGGCAAGAATGCGATCATCGTGGATGACCTTATCGCTACCGGCAGTTCCCTCTTTGAAGGCGTGGAAGCGCTCAGGAAAGAAGGCGCCAAAAATATCTACGCGGCGATCGCCCACGGCGTTTTATCGGGCCCGGCAATAGAGCGTTTGGATAAATGCGTGAATTTAAAGGAGCTGGTGATAACTGACAGCATCCCGCTGGATAAAAATAAAAATCACCCGAGGATCAGGGTCTTGAGCGTGGCTAATCTCCTCGGCGAGGCAATCAAAAGGATCCACAACGAAGAGTCAGTAAGTTCATTATTTGACTAAAAAAATGGACGGTTCTATTTTTCCGTCATCTTCTCACTTGAAAGGAAATAGGATAACATGGAAGAATTATTTTTGGATGCAGAAATAAGGGAAGAGGTTGGCAGGGGTAAAGTTAAGGCTTTAAAGGACAAGGGTTTTATCCCGGCCGTAGTTTATGCCGAAGGTAAGCCTGCCCTGGCGCTTAAGCTCTCTCACCGCCAGCTGGTCCAGCTGGTGCATCACCACCGGATTGAAGGTGTGGTGATCAACTTAAATATTAAAGATGATAAGTCAGAGGGCAATGGTTCGGCTTCCGATAGCCGAAGCCATAAGAAACAAAAAGCACGGCCTTGCTTAATTAAAGAGATCCAGCATGATCCGGTCCACGGCGAGATCCTTCACGTGGATTTCAATCAGATATCCCTAACCAAGGCCATTAAGGTTAATATACCGGTGACCGCTAAGGGCGAGCCTATCGGAGTAAAGCAGGAAGGCGGTTCATTAGAGCATATACTCTGGGAGATTGAAGTAGAGTGCCTTCCTACCAGTATCCCCAAGGAGATCGAGATAGATGTTACCCAGCTTAAAATGGGCGAATCAATACATGTGAAAGACATTGTTCTGCCGCCGGGTGTAAAGGTCCTGAATGACCCTGGCGCTATTGTCTTGAGCGTGGCTGCTCCGATGAAGGAAGAAGCGCCGGCAGAAGCCGTAGAAGGCGAAGCAGCTCAAGAGCCGGAAGTGATCAAAGAAAAGAAAGAAGTTACGGCTGAAGGCGCAGAAGAATCCAAAGAAGAGAATAAAGAGGCTAAAGAGAAGAAGTGAAGCTGATTGTAGGGCTGGGCAATCCCGGCATACTCTATCGGAATTCCAGGCACAATATCGGTTTTCAGGTAGTCAGGTCTTTAGCTAAGCTTAAAAAAACAGCTCTTAAAAAAGAAAGAGGCGAACCGGCATTAAGCGCTAAAACCAGGCTGGAGGGTGTGGATACGCTCCTGGCTTTACCGCTTACTTTCATGAATCTTTCCGGAGGAGCAGTCAAGCTCCTGCTTAAAAAATATAAAATAGGCCCGGAAGACCTTTTGGTGCTCTGCGATGATTTAGATTTGGAATTCGGTAGGATCAAGCTTGGCCTGCGCGGCTCTTCTGCCGGGCACCGGGGTATCCAGTCGATCATAGATTCTCTGGGGAGCAGCGAATTCTGCCGCATACGTATCGGCATAGGCAGGCCCAAAGGCGAACTGGGCGCAAGCGAATACGTGCTGGCGCATTTTAATAAAAGAGAGAATGCCCAGCTGCCTGCAATAATAGGCCAGGCGCTGGATTGTTGCCGGTCCTGGGTGGCTGATGGCGCGGAAAAAAGCATGAATATTTTTAATCGCAGGACTAATCTAAAAGGAGTCAAAGCATGAATAAGTATGAAGCAATGTTCATTGTCAGGCCGGAATTATCGGAAGAAGAAAGAAAAAGCCTTTTTCAGCAAATTGATGATGTCGTAACCAAGCACCAGGGCACGATAGCCCAAAGCGGCCTCTGGGCGGAAAAGAGAAAATTGTTCTTCCCGATCAAAAAACACCTGGAAGGAGTATATTACCTTTCCAGTTTTTCGCTGCCTCCGCTGGCTATAAAAGAGATACGCCACGCCTATAATTTGAACGAGAATATTTTAAGGGTACTTATTACCAAGCTGGAATAAGCGCTCCAAGGAGAGGGATTATGGCTAGTTATAATAAAGTATTATTGATGGGGAATTTAACTAAAGACCCGGAATTACGTTATACCCCGCAGGGAGCGGCAGTAGCCAACCTGCGTATGGCAGTCAACCGCCGTTACCGCGACAAGAACCAGGAATTAAAAGAGGAAGTTTGTTTTATTACCGCGGTAGTCTGGAATAAACAGGCCGAGACCTGCAACCAGTACCTGCATAAAGGCAGCAGCCTTTTTGTCGAGGGCAGGCTGCAATCGCGTTCCTGGGAGGATAATACCGGCGCCAAGCGCAGTGTTATCGAAGTCCGGGCAGAACGGGTGCAATTCATGGGCAGCGGGCCAGGCAAGGCCCAAAGCGCTCCGGCAGCCGCTGAACCGGCAATGGAAGAATTATCAACTGAACCGTCTACAGAATCAACCTGGTTAGGCGAAAGCGAGGGAGAAGCGAATGAAAGTTAAGACTAAGGCTAAGACAGGCAGCGGCTCAAGGAGCAAGACATTTTCCAGAGGTAAGCCCGGAGATAAAAAACGGGGCTTGCATTCTATCGGCAGAAAAAGATTCTGCCGCCTCTGTGTGGATAAAGCAAAGTCGGTAGATTACAAAGATACTAAGAGGCTGGAGGCTTTCATTACCGAGAGAGGCAAGATGCTTTCCAGCCGCCTGTCCGGTAACTGCGCCAAGCACCAGAGGATTATTGCCGAGGCCATTACCAAGGCCAGGTTCATTTCGTTGTTGCCTTATACGCGCTAAAAACCTTAAAAAAGGCGGTCCCCATGGAAGTCATATTGACTAAAGATGTAACCAAGATCGGTAAGGCCGGCAGTGTGGTGAAAGTCAAAGACGGCTTTGCCCGTAACCTCCTTTTTCCTAAAGGCCTGGCTATTCCGGTTACCCCGGGCAACCTTAAAAAAATAGAACAGGAAAAGCAAAAGTCCCTCCAGGAGTCAGAAAAGAATAAACAGGAAGCCCTGGCGCAAAAGGAGCGCTTGGATGCTTTGTCTTTGTCTATACCGGTTATAGCCCAGGATGAAAAAACTTTATACGGCAGCATAACCGCCCTGGATATCGCTAATGCCCTCAAAGAAGAAGGCCTGGAAATAGATAAGGGCCGCATTCTTCTGGATGAGCCAATCAAATCACTGGGGATCTATGAAGTCCCCGTAAAGTTGCACCCGGAAATCTCCGCGAAATTAAAGGTCTGGATCGTCAAGAAATAATATGCCTAACGAAGCTAGCCTGGAAAAGGTCCCGCCGCAAAATTTAGAAGCCGAAATGGCAGTTTTAGGCTCTATGCTCCTGGACGAAGAAGCTATCGCCACTGCCGTTGAGACGCTGGACAGGAATTTCTTCTATAAGGATTCCCACCAGAAAATATTCCAGGCCATATCCGAGCTCTACTCCGTAAATAAAGCGGTCGACCTGATCACCCTGACCGATGTTTTAAAAAAAGAAGGCGTACTGGATGCCGTAGGCGGGGTGAGTTTTTTGACTTCCCTGGCTAATTCCGTGCCTACCGCAGCCAATATCAGCCATTATGTTTCAATAGTCAAAGAAAAGAGCATCCTAAGGACCCTGATCAACAACGCCACCAAGATAGTCTCGCTTTGTTATGAGAGCGACGGAAATATCACCGAGGTGGTGGACAGCGCCGAGAAATTCATTTTTGAAGTAAGCGAAAGGAAAAATCAGGGTTCTTACATACAGCTCAAGGAAATTGTCAAAGACAGCATTGAAACCATAGATATCCTTTACCGCAAGAAAGCGCATGTTACCGGTATACCTACCGGCTATATAGATTTTGATATGAAGACCGCCGGCTTGCAGGATTCCGACCTGATCATCGTTGCCGGCAGGCCTTCCATGGGCAAGAGCTCTCTGGCCTTAGGGATGGTTGAATACGCCGGGATAGTTGAAAAAGTCCCTACGGCGATCTTCAGCCTGGAAATGTCTAAAGAGCAGCTTGTCCAGAGAATGCTCTGTTCGCACGCGCGGGTGGACGCGCAAAAGGTGCGCACGGGTTATCTGGCTACCTCGGATTGGCCGCGCCTGACTGCGGCGGCAGGAAAACTCTCCGAAGCCCCGATCTTCATAGACGATACTCCGGGGATCTCGGTAATGGAATTACGGGCTAAGGCCCGCAGGTTAAAGTCCCAGCAGGATATTAAGCTCATCGTCCTTGACTATATGCAGTTGATGCGCGGCACAAGCGGCATCGAAAGCCGCCAGCAGGAAATTTCCGAAATTTCGCGTTCTTTAAAAGCGCTGGCCAGGGAATTACATATCCCGATAGTAGCGATCAGCCAGTTATCGCGCGCGGTTGAATCGCGCACCGACCATCGGCCGCAGCTTTCCGACTTAAGGGAATCCGGAGCCATTGAGCAGGATGCCGACGTAGTGGTGCTTTTATTGAGGGAAGAATATTATACCCAGAGCTCCGAGAACCAGGGAATTGCCGAAGTGATTATCGCCAAACAGCGTAACGGCCCGGTAGGCTCCCTGAAGCTGGCTTTTATCAAGGAATATACCCGTTTTGAGAACATTGCCAGGGTAGAATAATTGTTTGCTTTCAAGGTTTACTTCTTATATAATAATACCAATGCGTAAAATATTATTCACACTTGGGCTTTTTCTTTTCGTATTAATTTCCCCTTTTATTTTGTTTGCGGATGATACCCAGAAGCCGCAGGCAGCCAGTTCTTCTTCCGCAGCAGCCAAAGAACAGCCGCAAAAATTAGTTACCGCCGTTGAGGTCAAGGGCAATAAAGCCATCAGTACCAACACTATTATCTCCAAGATGAAAACCCGCGTGGGCAGCCCTTACCAGGAGAATGTCATCAGCGATGACTTAAAAAGGCTTTATCTTTTGAATTTTTTCAGCGATATCAAGATCGATTCCGAGAGTTATAAAGACGGCCTGAAGGTCATTATCACTGTAACCGAGCGGCCGATCATTGAAAAGATCACCTTTTCCGGCATAGTGCGGATAACCATGAAGGACGAAAAGCTCAAGGAGCAGTTAAAATCCAGGGAGGGCCAATACCTGGATTATCCGACCCTCTCTGAAGATGTGCGCATACTTAAGAAGATGTATGAAAAGATGGGTTATAACGCCGCCATCATTGATTACAAGCTGGATACCAGCCCGGAAACGAATAAAGTTAAGATTGATTTTAATGTCAGCGAAGGAAAGAGGGTGCGCATAAAGGATATTATCATTGAGGGCAATAAAGCTTTTACTCAAGCCAGGATCCTCAAGCTCCTTAAAACCAAGCGGGCCTGGTTTTTTGA
>Ga0265297_10004689_pt1 | contig 21925 bp, 28 predicted proteins | sample Munlanlwell13791_FD_192502 | JGI IMG/M metagenome (GOLD analysis project Ga0265297, IMG submission 192502) | Leachate microbial communities from a municipal landfill in Southern Ontario, Canada - Leachate well 137-91 | ecosystem: Engineered > Solid waste > Landfill > Unclassified | place... | reverse complement strand
CATTCAAGTACAAAATTTATAATCTCAGATCATCCAGTTACCGTTTATAATAGAATTTGTGGCCCTCATTCGCATTGGTGTCGCAATTACAATGATCCAGATATTTGGCTCAATGGAACACACACAATTTTCCCACTTTCTCTAGATAAAATACTCATTCTAACGAATTTATCTTGGGTTAGAAATCCATATCAATCTGAAATTAATCCGAGGCCAAATCCTAACCCCTTTCGAGGAGCAATTTTTAAATTCACGAATATACAGACTCTACGTTATCTCAACGAGCAAGAAGTATTGGAGATAAATTACATTATAAAACGGAGAGCTTTACGTTTTATAGCAGCTGCAAACAAAGAATGGTTATATCCGGAAAAAAAAGTATCCACGCAGTGGAATTCATATGGAAATGGATATTTATTTATGCCCGATCCTCGCCCACTAGCCCTCGGAGGTGAAATTTTTATTGGTTATAAGGATGGCCATTCAGAGGCATTCGATGCGTATGGGCGTAGACCTTGGCAGCTGAACTATAATGAGGAACAAAATAAAAATTTAGAATGGGATACTCTTCACTGTTTTCAAGGAGAATTTGCAAGATTATTTGGTCCACATAGAAGAGGTCGATCTTTTAATTTTGTGAAATTAGATCCTGAAAAAGATGATGAAAAATTCCATAAATATCATTTGAGTCTGGAGAAAAAAAATATAAAAAGAAAATTTAAAAAATGAATCTATAAAAATAAAGATTACAATCTTCTCTCTAATAATTTTTTCTGATCCTCTATAAATATTTCTTTATTAACACTATCCCAATTAAAAGCATGAAAAATTTTCATTGTAAAATCTAACGCTAAATCAGAGGAATTTTTTATTACATCGTCCTTATTAAAAATTTTTTTAATGGTTATCGTATCGTCAGAAAAATTACAAATATAAGGCCTATTTAACCACCTTGAAAAACTATCCCAAAAAATTAATAATCTATTATTAACTCCATGCAGTTCTATATTTATTTCAACATCTTTTACATTTTCTATTTTACTAAACAACCTTGCTGAAAATTCAAAAATTTCCGTAACGCTATAAAGGGTAGATAATATACTCAAAAATTTATCATTTTTTACACTGAATTCATCTTGAAAGTTTTGTTTTTGTTCCTCAGTAATTCTCAGATCTTCTCTCATTGCGAATAGATGTATAAATTGACCGGTCTGATAAAAGCGCCAGTATTCAAAAGCTGGGCCCTCCGGCCAATCACAAATAGAGTGCACGCTGTAAGTGCTCGCAGCATTAATACCCCTAGGATCTATATGTGGATAGTCCCAGCCTCTCAAACTTACTTTACTGGAACGTATTAATTCTTTACAATCCTGAAGAGAAGAAATTAATTGTTCGTTATATACAGTTGGCCGAATTATAACTTTCCAGTACCCCTTCGATTTTATTTTGCTTAGTAATTCTTTCATAAATCATCTCCATCTTTGTTAAATCTTTCTATATCCGTCGGATTCACAACGCCTGGAGGAATCACAAAGCCCGCATATTTTGTGAAATATGACGATTTTTTTTCAACACATCTATCAATAAGCTCTCGCCATTCATGCACCGTTGCAATCTCCCTGGATTCTATTGGCGCTTTGGAGCGGATATAAATCGCATTAGCTCGTAATGCTATATTTTTTGGCTGCCAATCCGCACTCTGATTGAATTTTTCTGACCTTACGCAAATAGTCGGGTCCAGAGATTCCGAGACCTGAATAAAACCGAATTTACGGTTTTCACCCCCAATTTCAGCTTCATTCATGTCTAATTTAAATTCTATTAACGGATCCGCAAAATTACGCACTATTTTAGAAATACCATCGTAACTAAAGGAAGAAAAGTGGGCCTCACTCATACCCTCGGGGACACAGATACCATTCTTTCCGGTCTCGCGCACTCCAATGACTATCACGCCACCATCCCTGTGATTAGCCATCGCCAACATAGCCCTAGTAATATCTAGTTGGGCACGCCTGTCTGACCACGGCATTGATTCTTTGTATTCTACATTATGCTCTTCGTGTCCGCGTACTATATAAATTAAAGCATCTTCTCTGAACATATAACTTTTAGCTTACCAAAGCATTAAATTACACGCAAACTAGACCAAAGCCAATAATGCATGTATTTGCCTTATAGCCAACTCAGGCACGGGAAACGCCTTTTTCCAATCGAAAGTTCTAAATGCATCCCGCCAGGAGAGCCAAGAATTTTGGTGAAACCGACCCGAGTGCGTCGCGCTTCACCCAAATTCTTTTTGCAGAAACCGTTCCTGAAAAAAGGGCGGTTTTTGCTTTTTCGGAACTTCACTTATGACACCCCTTATGTTAAAATACAGATATCAACAAAAAGTTATGACCAAACCCTACTTTGATAAACAAAATTTTACGCTCTATCACGTCATATGAAATTAAATTTTAATACAACGGTTGCAAATAAATATAAAAGCGCCACCCAGCGAGCACGTGTTTTAACTGAGGATTGGGTTGATAGAGAAATTTTTTGTCCAAACTGCGGACAATTAAATATAGATAAATACGTAAATAATAAGCCGGCTGCTGATTTCTATTGTTCAAATTGCAAAGAAGATTATGAATTAAAAAGCAAACAAAATGATGTTGGGGTAAAAGTAGTTGACGGTGCATATAGAACAATGATTGAGCGATTAGAAAGTAGTAATAATCCTAATTTTTTCTTGCTAAGTTATGATTTAAAAAGTTTTGAAGTACGGAATTTTCTTGTCATACCAAAACACTTTTTTATTCCAAAAATTATTGAAAAGCGGAAGCCGCTTACACAAACCGCGCGCCGCGCGGGCTGGGTCGGTTGCAATATTCTTTTACAAAGTATTCCACAAACCGGAAAAATATTTTTTATCAAAAACAAGCAAGTTGAACCGAAAGAAAAAGTGCTCGCCGATTGGAACAAAACTCTGTTTTTGAGAGAGGAAACAGAAATTTCGGCAAAAGGATGGTTGTTTGATGTAATGTGCTGTGTTGATAAGCTTGGCAAAAAAGAATTTACGCTTGATGAAATTTATTCTTTTGAAAAAGAACTGAACAAATTACATCCTGAAAATAAACACATTAAAGATAAAATTCGGCAACAATTGCAATTTTTACGAGATAAGAACTATTTAGATTTCATTTCTCGTGGTTATTATCGCCTTGCATAAAATAAAATATGGCTATAAACCTTTCACCAAAATGGGCAAAAATTATTTTACAATTCAATCCCTTTGTTAGATTAAAAATAATGTGTCGCGGATATAGCGAAGATTTGCAAAATTTCACCGAGCTCGTATGGGAAGATGATAAATATTTGGATTTTAACGATAAAGAAATATATCCGCAATTTCAGCTTCGGTATGTATAATGGCTCATAAGGCAAATGAATACAGGCCGGAACAAAAGGAGCTGGTCATGGATCGACTAGTCGGGCATTTTATGCACGAGCGAGTTTTGTGAGCAGAGTCACGAGGCCCAACTCGGAGCGACGAGGCGGATGACAAGGAGATTGAGAGGAGTCCGGAACCAAGTTTACAGAATTGAAAAGAAAAATCGTCAATCAGGCGATTTTTTGATATGATCAAATTAGATTTATATATCTAAATAAACAAAATGAGCAAGATAATTATTTATGGAGCTTTAGTGATATTGGCTATTTTAGCCGTAACGGTTTACCATGTGCCTGGATTTTGGATATTTCTGGGAGTAATAGTTTTTTTACTGATAAAAACTTTTAATCCGTTCAGGCTTTCCGTTGAGGCTATCCCCCAAGGATTCACTGAAAAAAAATTCCATACCGGAAAAGTAACTTTAAACTATATTGAAGGTCCGGATAACGGTTCTCCATTATTATTTATTCCGGGTCAAATGGAATTCTGGCAGGGATATGGACTTGTGATTCCTCATTTCGCAAAAAAATATCACGTTTTCGTTATTGATATCCGAGGCCATGGAAAATCTACTAGAACTACGGGGAACTATTCTTACAATATAATCGGCGAAGATCTTAAAGAGTTTCTTGAAAAAGTTGTTAAAAAACCCGCAATTGTATCGGGGCTTTCTTCGGGTGCTATTCTTTCACTTTGGCTGGCGGCCAATGCACCCGAATCCGTTTCTGTTGTAATTAGCGAAGACCCACCTCTTTTTTCTTCGATGTATCCAAGAATCAAAAAAGAAAAATTTATGCATCGCCTTTTTGAAACCGCGATAGAAACGCTTGGGAAACCCAAAAGAGACATAAAAGGTTTTTTCGCTAAACAAGGAATTCCAATAGAAGGCAAAGAAAAACTTTTGCTTATGCCTTCTTTTATAGCAAGCTATAGGGCAATGAGCCTTGAATTTAATAAAAAAATTCGTCCGTCTATGCCATATGACTTGCTTAATGCCCGATTTGATGAAAGGGCTGGTTTAAAATTTATAAGCGAGTACGATGTTGATTTTTCAAAAGCAACGATTGACGGCAGATTAACCGAAGGATTTGACCCGGAAGAAACATTGAAAAAAATCAAATGTCCTGTTTTATTAATACATGCATATTGGTCTAGACATAAAACTTGGGGGTTGCTCGGCGCATTGGATAATGATGATGTTGAAAAAATCCGTTCAATTGTAAAAAACATTAAAGTGGTAAAAGTAAACGCCATTCATGACGTTCATTTGGCAAAGCCGAAAATATTTATCAAAGCGGTAAGTGAATATTTGGAAGGATTAAAAGTCTAATGGTATTTTTCTCCCTATTATATATATGAAAATAACTTACTAAATATGCCATTTACTTTTATTTTGAGCTTCATATACCTTTTAGCCATTGTTTTAAGTGTAATTAGTATTACAAAGAAGAAAAAAGTTGCAAAAGTTTTAGCAGCCGTTTTATTTTTAATTGGAATTACATTAACCGTCTTTCTTTTTCTCGGCCTAAAAAATATGTAGGTTATATATAAGCAGTGCTTAAATATTAAGCAATTTGTGCAATTAGACATATTTGTGTCTGCTAATAAATTCAATTAGAAAAACTGAGCAACTTGAAAAACTTAATAATTTTTTAGCTGAACAAAAATAAAACATATACGCCTTTTCTCCAATCCCTGCCGTACATAGCAGGGATTTTTTTTAAAAAACGGCTTTTATCCCCTATTTACTTTGTTATAGTTTTATTTATAATATAAATTTGATATCAAAAAAATTAAATTAACCACACTTTTATGAAAAAAACTTTCATATTTGGCATTATTGTATTCATCATCCTTATAGCCGGAGGGGCGAGTTATGGAATTTGGTTTAAATTTTTTAAAAATAAAACAATTGCATGCACCCAAGAGGCAAAACTTTGTCCTGATGGCTCGTATGTAGGCCGCACAGGTCCCGCCTGCGAATTTGCGGCTTGCCCCGAAGCCAATCCAGGGTGGAAAACATTTTCTGACAGCAATACCGGCGCGTCCTTCCAATATCCGGAACAGCTGCCAACTCAGTTTGCGCAAGCCTTTGATTGGCCACCGCAGATTCAAATAATCAACGAACCCTTTTCTTGTATCAATGCTGGAACGGAAATATCCCCTGCTGGCAAAACGGAACAAAAAATTATCAATAATAAAGACTATTGCGTTACGACCAAGGTTGAAGGCGCGGCCGGTAGCATATATACCCAGTATGCCTATGCCTTTGCCAAAGGCGGAAAAACCGCTATTCTAAACTTTACCATTAGAACGCCACAGTGCGGGAATTACCCGGATCCCGAAAAAACAGAATGCGAGAATGAGCAGCAATCTTTTAATATAGACGATATAGCCGGCAAAATGGCAGAAAGCTTAAGTATAAAGCAGTAGCGGCTCTTAAAAATCCTATCCGGGGCCGGATGGGATTTTTTTGTTACCGCGAATCCTTCTTGACTTTTTAAAAAATTTTGGTATAGTGGCGCAGCTTAGAATTTATAATTAATTGGTTATTGATTTAATTAAGCGCTTAATTAAATCAATAATTAATTCAAAAAATATGACAGCAAAAAAAGGATCAATTTCAGCTGCCGATCTTCAAAAATATCTTAAAGGCGTAAGCTATCCCGCGACAAAAGACGACCTCATATCAGCCGCGCAAAGCAATGAAGCGCCAGATGACATCATGAACACCTTGCGCTCCTTGCCGGACAAAAGCTTTGGTGGACCGCAAGAAGTTGAAATGGCTTTTGGAGACATGGGTGAAGAATAATTTTGCAACGAATTTAAAAAATCCCCGAGCGCTCGGGGATTTTTTTATCTTTTATATAAACCAATTAGTTCAGCCTTTTCAATAATATGCCCTTCCATAGCTTTCTCCAAATCAACTCTTTTGGTATTGTCTTCATTTAATTCAAGCGCAACATCCAAGGCGTAAAGCTTGAAATAATAATGATGATCTTTTCCTGGCGGAGGACATGGGCCGCGATATCCTTTTATTTCCGCATCATTTTGTCCTTGGCTTGAACCAAGAGGCACGCTATTCTCTTGGATAATTTTTGTGTTCGGTTCAATGTTCCAAATAACCCAATGGGTAAAACCGTTGTTCGGAATCGCATCTGGATCATGCACGATTATTGCAAGGCTAATAACATTTTCCGGGAGCTCCTTAAACTGCAAGGTTGGATTTATATCCTCCCCTTCACAGGTATATCTCTTGGGAATTGTTTCGTTATTTTTAAAATTGGGGCTTAATATTTTCATAATGCTTTTTTAATTATTAAAATTTTGGCTTTTTCAAGATTTTAATTACTTCTTCATTTGCTTCCGCCAATTTCTGTTCTTCAATTATTTCGTTTATAAAAGCATCAATCTTTTCAAGCAATGTAAAAGGATGATCATAAAAGTAGTTTCCTTCAAAAGTCAATCTAATACTAACAACTCCTCGCAATGAATTTTTTATTAAGTTAATAATGTCGTGCATTATATATACGGGGCAAAAGATATATATGGTTACAACTTGATTTTTAGTCACAATATCTTTCAGATTTTCTTCAAAATCTTTCAAAAAATCTTTCAGCATTTTTTCTTTATTGTAGTCATAAGCCACTCCCCTCCCCAGCAATTCTCCTTTTCCGGGATTAGCAAAAGAGCCTTCTTTATCGGAATATCTTAATGGCAAAATCCTATCAAATTTCATAAGGTCAATTTCACCATCGTGAATCAGGTAAATTTTAAAAGCCTGTTTTCCCGTTACCGCAATAACGGCTTTTTGATTATTAAGCAATGAAAATTTTTTTGATATCTTCATATCGCTTATTTAATTATAAAATTACCAAAAAATTTTCCGTAAATAGATAAAGCTATTTATAAAGTTGCGGCACTATACCATAAAAAAATCGTAAGGTCAATATTCCAAATTACCTAAAATTTGTTTTTTAGAATAAAAATAGGCTATAATTCATAATAGCGTTAAGTAAAATATTAAAAGTTATTATGAAAGATATTAATAAGAAAATTTATATTAAAAAAGCCGGAAAAATTGGAAAAATATCAATATGGATCGTTGACGGCAAAAAAGTCCGAAGCGAGCTGGATGAAGAATTTACAAATTTTGGGCAACATTTCAGGTTTAAGATTATCCCTGAATATGAATTTTGGCTGGACAAAGAAGCCAAGTGCAACGAAAAACATTTTTTTATTGACCATCTGCTAACGGAATGGCGACTTATGAAGCAAGGCATGCCATTTGAAAAAGCTATCGTAATAGCAGACCAACGCGAAGAAGTAGAAAGAAAAAGAACCAAGGATTTAAAAAAGATTCTTGACAGGCGCGGGGCGCCATGCGCAAAAAAAGTACACGCAAAACTTTTGGGTAAAATAAATAGGATATCCATCTGGCTTGTAAACGGCCGTTTGGTACGCAGTGATTTTGATATTGATTTTACCGAGGGCGGCCACGACTTGGTTTATAATTTTGTACCTAAAAATGAAGTTTGGCTGGATGACGATATAGTTTCCAATGAAAGACCATACGTGCTTTTACATGAGCTGTTTGAACGCTCACTAATGGCAAAGGGCCTTACTTATCATCAAGCCCACAGAAAAGCCAGCAAACTGGAATGGCAATCAAGGCACGATGAAAAAAAATTATTAAAAAATTTGGAAGACTTTGGATGGAAAAAATCATTCAATGTGATTTGCAAATAATAACTACCAAAAATCATCTACAAAAAACTTCCTTGAAGGAAGTTTTTTAGTTCTGACCCTTGACATTGAAAATTCCATGTGGTACACTTCGGCAAAATTTAAACTAACTTTATGCCCGACAACCCTCAAAAACCTAAAAAGCTATATCGTTCAAAAACAAACCGCGTTTTTTTTGGCATCTGCGGAGGCCTGGGAGAGTATTTTAATATTGATCCCATATTATTTAGAATAATCTTCGTCTTATTAGCCTTGGCGCAAGGGATTGGCCTTATACTTTATATAATAGCGGCCTTTATTATCCCAACTAGCCCCTCCTCTTTAGATGAAAATGAAAATAAAGATTTTATGGACAATATTGCGAAAAATGCCCGCGACTTGTCCGGTGAAATAAAACAAAACCGTTCTTGGCTTTCCAGTTCCAGAAATATTCTCGGCATAATTATAATTATTATTGGTTTTTTGCTTTTTGCCCAATCGTTATTTCCGAGAAGCTTTGGTAGTTTTTTTTGGAGTTTATTTATTCCGATTATAGTGGTTATTCTAGGCCTATTCTTTATAATTAAAAGAAAATGATATTTCTATGAATGGTACGCAAAATAATAATTCAGACAAATATCAGAATAATAATACTAAACCTAACCTCCCGCCTGGTTCCAATAAAATGCTATTTGGAATCGTTTTAATTTTAGGCGGACTGTTTTATTTGTCCGTTAATCTCGGAATCTTTCCCGGAAGCTGGCATATAAATATATGGCGACTATGGCCAATTTTGATAATATTTATCGGTCTTGGCATATTTGATGGCCGTGGTTGGATACCGCTTTTAATAGGGGTAATAGTAACAATACTGATACTTGTAATACTAATCTTTGCAATATTTATAAGAGATCCTGCCATTCAGTTTATTTAAAACAGAGCCTACCAAGCTCTGTTTTAAATAGTTACAACCATGGGTCAATAATCATCGCATCATCTTTTTTATTAAGTCCTTAACTCTAAAAAACGCTTCTTTTAAATTATTCATAGCTGTTTTCGCCGCCTCTTTCACTTCTTCCGACGGCGAGTTTCCAGACGCTTCCAGCTGAGCAAAAGCCTCATCAGCATCATTTTCGCGCTGGCGCAGTTCAGTTTTATATTTTTCCCATTCTTCTTTTATGTTGCCGCCGGCGCGGATGCTTTTTTCTTCAATTTCCGCAATAAACGCATTAAGTTCTTTTTTAATTTGAGCAAATTTTTTGTCCATAATATTTTTAAAAATATTTTTTTAATTTTGCGACCTTTGTCGTTAAATTAATGCCGCCGCATAATACCACAAATGTATTTCTATGTCAAAGATAGCAACCCATAAATTGACAAAGGTAAAAATTTGTGGTATAAATACATGAAAATATAAAGGAGGAAACTATTACTTTGAAGAAAAGGGCCCTAATTTCGTTATTGTGTTAGGGTCTTTTTTTCTCTAAATATTCATAATTAGAATTATGAGAATAATGATCGCGGCAGAAGATTATTACCCAAATATTGACGGGTCTTCTTACTTTTCACAGCGATTGGCGCACTATTTAAAACAAAAGGGCCACACAATACTGGTTATCGCCCCCGGAAGAAAAACGAAATCTTATTTTTTTAGCCATGATAAAATAAATATTTTTGGCGTTCGCTCTTTGCCCGTGCTATTTTATAAAGGATTTCGTTTTGGGATGCCTTTCCTAATACAGAGAGAGATTGAAAAAACTACCAAACAATTCCGCCCGGATATTGTACATATCCAAGGGCATTTATATATCTGTCGCGCAGTAACACGCATCGCTAAAGAGTTGGGCATTCCCCTTATTGCCACAAATCATTTTATGCCGGAAAATATTTTACATTATTTGCATTTGCCTGATACCGCAGAAAATATTGCCAAAAAAATAGCTTGGAAACAGTTTAAAAACGTTTTTTCAAAAGCCGACATAGTGACAACGCCAACAAAAACCGCTGTCCATATCTTAAAAAAGATCGGCCTCAAAAATTATATCATACCCATATCTTGCGGAATCGATTTTACCATATTTAATCCAAGACATAACGGGGAATATTTAAAAGAAAAATATTCTATTCCAAATAAAAAAATTTTACTGTATGTCGGCCGCCTGGATAAAGAAAAAAATCTTAACGCTCTTATTTATGCTTATAATCTAATGGCTCGCCAATCAGATATCCATTTCGTAATAGCCGGAATAGGAAAAAAGAGAGAAAGCCTTGAAATGCTATCTTTAAAATTAGGTTTAAAAAACCGCATTACCTTCACGGGGTTCGTTACTAATGACGATCTCCCCTATCTTTATGCCATCTCTCATTGTTTTATAATCGCCGGAATCGTGGAATTGCAAAGTATAGTCACTATGGAAGCTATGGCAACGGGTTTACCAGTTATTGCGGTTAATGCCCTAGCACTTCCAGAGCTGGTAAGGCATGGTGAAAACGGATTTTTATTTAAGCTGAATGACATTAGAAGCATTGCCGAATATATAAAAAAGATATTTTCCGATGACGGATTGAGAAAACAAATGTCCTTAAAAAGTCTGGAGTTTATCAAGGCTCATGATATCAGTAATACGATTCATCATTATGAACTTCTTTATAGAGCTTTAACCTTATGACACCGAAAATAAAAAGAAAAATATTTACAATCGGACACTCCAATTTATCATTTGAGGATTTTTTAAAGTTGTTGAAAGCAAACAGCATAGAGTGCGTTGTTGACGTTAGGTCACTACCAAATTCTCGCCACAATCCGCAATTCAGCCAAAAAACATTAGAGGAGTCACTGGGAAAAAATAATACAAAGTATATACACATTAAAAAACTTGGCGGCCGTAAAAAGACAAAAGATAACTCATCAAATATGGGATGGGAAAACATATCCTTCCGCGGCTATGCCGACTATATGAGCACACCCGAATTTGAGGAAGGGTTGAATGAATTACAAGAAATAGCAGGATCAAAATTAACGGCAATCATGTGTGCTGAAGCAAAAATTTGGCAATGTCATAGGATGCTCATTTCCGATGCCCTTATGGTTCAAAAATGGAAAGTCTACCACATAAAAAGCGCGGGTAAGCCATTGCTTCATAAGATTACGCCCTTTCTACGAGTTCGCCGAGGAAAAATAATTTATCCTTTTGTAAAAGAATAGACTATGGATATTGAAGAAAAAAATAAAAATTATGAACACGCCAAAGAGCTTGTTAGCCCGCAAGCCTTTATAAACGTAGACAGGATTTCTATTTTTGAATTAATCGGCAAAAAAGTTATACTGGTTGATTTTTGGACGTTTAGTTGCATTAACTGTTTAAGAACAATACCTTTTTTAAATGAGTGGTATAAAAAATACAAAAATAAAGGCTTGGAGATAGTTGGCGTACATACGCCGGAATTTCAATTTGAAAAAGACTATGCAAACGTGAAAAACGCAGTGAACAATTTTAGTATTCAATATCCAATAGTCCTGGATAGTGAATTTGGAACATGGAATGCCTACAATAACAGATATTGGCCCGGCAAATATTTGATAGATATTGACGGCTATATAATTTATGAACATCATGGCGAGGGAGACTATGGCAAAATGGAAGAAAAAATACAGGAAGCTTTGAACGAACAGATGGAGCGGCAAAATATACAAGAAAAAATAACAGAACCGCTAAGCATGCCACATAATGCCCAAAATATCAATTTCCTGGAAATAAAAACCCCTGAAATATATTTTGGCGCGAACCAAAACTTTAATTTAGTTGACGGCGCGCCGCAATCGGTCGGACCGCAAACATTTTCTGAGCCGACAGAACTAAAATTTAATGGATTATACTTGGTTGGCGACTGGAATTTTACCGCTGAATATGCAGAAAATTTAAGCCCGAATGCAAAAATTATGCTTTTTTACCATGCGAAAAATGTTTATTTTGTAGCCGGATCAAAAAACGGCGTTAAAATAAAAGTATTGCAAGATAAAAAAGAGCTGGGCGACGCCAAGGGGAAAGATGTTTTAAGCGGATCAGAGATGGTAATAAAAGAAGAAAAACTTTATAAACTAATAGACAATGATAAATATGATGATTACTTATTGGAGATAACAATTGAAAATCCCGGTTTGCAGGCCTTTACCTTTACTTTTGGATAATTTTGATGATATTATTCTAGAATATGAAATCAGCACTGGAAATTATAACAAAAGAACCCAAATACAGGCTGGAACAGCTGTATAAAGCCTGGTTTGACCCTAAGAACACAGAATACGGCGATATTTCAACGTTTCCTCTGGAGCTTAGAGAGAAGTTAAAAGATATTCCTTGGGTTAGCGTAAAGCAAAAGATTATGGAAAAAAGCCGTGAAGACGGAACTATAAAAGTTCTTTTAGAATTGGCAGACGGCTCGGAAATAGAAACAGTTTTAATGGGGCGCGAAAAGAAAGGAAAGGAAAATGAGTTACGCCATACGATCTGCATTTCATCGCAAGTTGGATGCGGAATGGGATGTATTTTCTGCGCCACAGGGAAATTGGGCTTTAAACGAAATTTGGAAATAATGGAAATAATTGACCAATTTCGTTTTTGGCAAAATTATTTGGCGGAAAGCAACGGCGGAACAGTTGATAATATTGTCGTTATGGGACAGGGCGAACCGCTTTTAAATTATGAAAATATCAAAACGGCATTATCCATTATTTTAAAAAATACTCAAATTGGCCCCAGCAAAATAACCCTTTCCACGGTGGGGATAAGATCCGGCATGGAAAAAATTTTGTTGGATGCTGATTTTCCACCGGTCAGAATTGCCATATCGCTACACAGCGCCATTCCTGAAACAAGAAAAAAAATCGTGCCTTCGCACCAAGAAGAATTTTTAAAATTTTTACCGGATTGGGCGAAAAAATATCATGAAAAATTTGGAAGCCGGGCGCATTTTATTTCTTTGGAATATACCATGCTTGCCAATATCAACGATGACGAAAAACACTTAAAAGTGCTAATTGGTTTGGCAAGCAAAATGGGAAACATGAGAATAAATTTGATACCCTGGAATGAATTGTTGGGCAATCCAAATATAGTAGGAACAAAACAAGAAGATATTAAAGATTGGCAGAAAAAGATAACAAACAAAGGGTTTATTTGCACCGTTAGACACTCCCAAGGTACGGATATTTCCGCCGCCTGCGGACAACTGGCGAATAAAATGAAGTAACTACCTGTCATTCTGAGGAAGTGTAATCACTGACAAAGAATCTAAATACGAGATTCTTCGGTCGGGTACTCCCTCAGAATGACAGTAGATGGGTAATCCTCAGAATGACACGTAGACTTTACTTCCTCATTCTGTATTTTTCGCAATGAGAAAATAAAAAAAGCGCTCCGATATTTTGGAACGCTTTTGCTTTTTAAGCTATTCTTCTATTCTATTATTTCAAGTTAAAACAACAAGATTCCCAGTTTCAGTAAACCGCCTACCGTAAGCTTTGTTTCTTTGGTTTGTCCTTGAGGCTCAAACCAAGGTTCACGGGTTTGTAACCAACCACAGGGCGTTTGCTTGCCTTCTGCGGCGTGCCAAACACCAATCGTGTTCTTTCCTGTTGTTACACCTACAAAAGGCATAAGCGAGGCAAAAAACATTTTAGTATTAAGTTTCAACTCCAAACCACCACCTAAAAGCCACTTACTACCATTAGTTAAATCCCCCTCATTACCAGCGGCCAAAAAGGCTGGACCAAGAGCAAGATGACTATTTAGCTTTCGCAAAAATGATAGGTCGGCAATCCAACCCACACCCACTGTATCGGTTACACCTAGACCACCACCTAAATTAGCCAACCAAAGTCCTTCGTCGCCCATAGGAAGTGAAACAGAGAGATGAAGCCCACCGACAGCACCAAAATTGTAAGCCAGTAAACCATAAGGACTCAACTCCAAATTGGTGCGACGAGCATGTAATAAAGCATTGGTCTTGGCCAATTCAGCTTGAAGTTTTTCAACCTTTAAATCCTGCAAACCGTTCTTAATAAGAAGTTTACTAATCGCATCTTCCAACATTCTATCTTCCGCCTCCAACTGTTCCAGCTCTTTCTTATCCTGCTGAGAGCCTAAACGTTTGTTTAGATCCGCGAGCGTACCTTTTAAATCTTTCATGGCATCTTCAAGCTTTAAAAGCTTATCGTATGCTTGGTCTATCCGCCCTTTTCCAATTTTCACATCCTCCAAAGCCTTTTTTGCGGCCGCCAATTTAGCTGCGGCACTTTTCAATGCACCTACATCAACAACAGGCGATGCTTTGGGCGCTGGCGTAACCGGTACGCATTTGCCATTTTTACAGTTAAGTCTGACCGTAAGCTCCTCTGAAAAAGCCGGGGTGGCTAAGAAACAAAAAATTACGGTTAATAATGCTGTTTTTCTCATGATTTTCTCCCTTGTTTCTGCCTTTTTTCAAGGCGTTTGTTTGTGGGTTATTGTTTGTTTGTTTTAAAGTACGTTTATTACCTACATTAAATGCCTTTTTTGGCTTTTTGTCAAGGGCTAGTAGTAAAAATATCAATATTTTTGGCTTATTTTACGCTCTTTATTCATTAAGACAACTTGACATATCCAGTAATAAATAATATAATTAAGTCCTTTTTAATAATTTATTCAAATAATACATATGAAAACCAAAAAAATATTATTTTTAATTATAACCTTGGGCATTGCCGCGCTTTTTTGGGCACATAAAAAAGGTTATATAAAACACGGCAAAGAAAACCTTGAAGATATTGCCGAAGACTATGAAGAAGATTGTAAATAAAAACTCCCCTAAGTGGGGAGGTTTTTCCTAATAAAAGTCTATATCAGTTTGAAAGGAAAGCTTCAGTCTTGATCCTTTCAAATAAATTTCCACATTATTCCATTTGCAGTCTTTAGCGATAATTTTTAAAAAATCGTAAAAAGCAAATCTTTCCTGGTCATCAAACGGCTTTTCTCTCAAGCCTTCATCAAGCTCTATATCTATATTAAACATCAAATTGCCATTAACTTTCTTGGAATCGTTAACTTGAGCTTTGACAACGATATTTATTGCTTTATTAGCTAGAGTTCTGGCACGCGGTGAAAGTCTTTGAAAAATGACTTCTGCCGGCGTTAAAAATTTTCTCATGTCAGGGTGCATTTTTTTCTCCTTTGTTGTGTAATACACATTATAACTAAAAATATAAAATGTCAAGATTAATAAAATCCCGAACAGGTTATTCGGGATTAAGACTCTATTTAAATAGAAACGCCCAGTACGGTAAGGTTATAGCGGCGAGTGCATTTTGTCCGCCTAGATAAGAAAATAATATCAATCCGCCATTGAACATAGCATGCATAATAACCGCTGACCAATATGATCTATTATTAAGGAGATAAACGTAAGCCAGGAACAGCCCTCCGACGCCTTGAAGCAAAAGATTTATTGGGCCGCCGTGAGCAAGACCAAAAATAATGGCAGTAAATATAACAAAGTCCCAAATAGGCATTTTTCCTTGTGCTTTAACGAAATCTTGATTATAGAATGATTCTTTATCGCGCTTCCTTAACTTTTTTCTAAACCACATCACTCTAAACGCGAATTCTTCCCAAAGCGGTGCCAAGATAACCGAAAAAAAGACAGACAGGCCTACATTCCTAAGAATCGCCTCTTTGAAATCTCCAAGCACACTTTCTCCCGAGAGCCATCCCCAAAATGTCCATTTTTCAAAAACATCCTGCCCTAAATTTGCAACTAAAATCGCAATAACCACAGAAGTGTAAACATAGTCAATAAGAAGCAGAGTTAAAATTGTACCAAATTTCTCCCTTAATGACTTCTCTCTGTCAAAATCACACAATGAATCTTTTTGTTTTTGCCAATACTCTTTACTAAAGATACTTGCAGCCATTATATACTCCTTTGTAAAATGACCTGATTATATCTTACACTATTTAAAAAACAGCGCAATGTCGCGCTGTTTTTTAAAATTTTATTTAATAATCCCTCAATTTTTCAATTCCTTTCTTTGCTTTTATCCTGTCCAAGGCCTTAGCTTCAATTTGTCTAATGCGCTCTCTTGTAACATCAAATTCTCTGCCAACTTCTTCCAAGGTATGCGTAACGCCATCTATCAGGCCAAAACGCATTTCCAAAATCTTTTGTTCGCGCGGAGTGAGATCTGAGATGAGAGTTTTTACATAATCATGCAAAAGCTGTCGGGCGGCTGCTTTGTCCGGAGAGATATTCTTTACATCTTCAATAAAATCTTCCAGCTTGCTGTCTTCTTCATCCTCACCAACTGAGGTTTCAAGCGACACGGTATCCTGAGAAATTTTTAAGATATGCCTTACCTTTTCCAAATCTTCATTCATTTCCGCTGCGATTTCTTCCGGCGTAGGTTCACGCCCCAACTCTTGAATCAATGTTCTGGAAACTTGTTGCAAACGATTTATTGTTTCAACCATATGCACAGGGATGCGAATCGTACGGGATTGGTCGGCTAAGGCGCGGGTGATAGCTTGTCTTATCCACCATGTTGCGTAAGTTGAAAATTTAAAACCTTTCCTATACTCAAATTTTTTAACCGCTCTGAATAAACCAATATTACCCTCTTGAATCAAATCTAAGAGAGACATATTTTTACCAACAAATTTTTTGGCAATAGATATAACTAACCTTAGGTTTGCTTCAATCAATCTTTTTTCAGCTTCTCTGTCATTGCGTTCTTTTCTTTTTGCCAAAGAAATTTCTTCTTCCGGAGTCAAAAGCGGAATTTTTCCGATTTCTTTCAAATACATTTGAATGGAGTCGGGAGTGAGAAGCGCCATATCCACCGCAACTGCTTTCTTATCTTTCTTTTCCTCGCGCCTAAATTTTCCAAGGATTTCTTTATCTTCCTCGCGGCGGCCTAAAAATCCTTCCCTATGCTCAATCAAAGACGCTCCAATATTATCCATCCTTGTTAAAAATTCTTCATAAGAATTTACATAATCTTCTATTTCCGCAAATGTTGTCATGATCTCAAATTCGGTTACAAATCCCCTGTTTTGCGCTTTTTGCAATAGCAGGTTAATTTGTTCCGGCGTCGGAGCTTCTGATTTTACATATCGTTCTTTAGGTTGCGCTTTTTTTATTTCCTTCTTTTTTGTATCCTTGACAGGCAAAACTTTTTTCTTGGCCGGGACGTTGCTTTTTATTGGCACAACTTTCTTAGCCGGCTTTTTTGCCGGTTTCTTCTTTTTATCAATTTTTTTGTCGTTTTTACGCAACATTGGTTTAATTTAAATTTCTAAATTTATTTATTAAATCTTGCATTTTCCCCTTGTCGCCTTCTTTTTCAGCTAACAGCATCTCTTGCTCCAAAATTTTCCTTTGCCTTTTTAAAAAATTAGTTTTTATGTACTCGGAAATACGCCCCAACTCCTTCTCAATGTCCTCGTCGTCATAATCAGCATAGTCTTTATCTTTTAAAAGACTCAGTTCCTCATAAATATATGAATTCTTGCCCACACTATAAAGCCAGCCTTCAAAACCCTTTTGAGAAAAAGGCTTGGCATTATTATAATAAAAAATTAAATCTTTGTAAAATTCGCCAAGTATTTTGTCCTGAAGCATTTCCGGGATTATGTTTTTAAAAATGTAACCAAACTTATTTATATCCGTCAGGACCAAGGACAAAAATCCTGAATCTAAATTTTCATTTTGAATGTTTTTTTCAGCCGGTTTATCCTCCGCAACCAACCTTCTTTCTCCTTTTTTGGGATGTTTTAAGGTCATTTCCCGCAAATCGGTCTCAGCTACCCCGGAAATATCTGCCAATCTCTTAACCCAAAGCGACTTTTCAACAGAATTTTTTATTTTATTGATTTCAGTTAAAATCAATTGGCAGAATCTAGCGTTTTCATGCGGATCGCCCATATTAAAATTCACAATATTGGTATTGATATAAAAATCAATAATGTGTTTGGGCGAATTTACGGTTTTTCGCCAAAGATCGGGAGATTTTTTAACCAATTCGTCGGGATCCTTTGCAATCGGCTCTCCAGCCTCATTTTTAGGCGTCTCTAATACTTTAACATTAAATCCATGAGCCAAGGCCAAATCAATTCCACGCAAAGCGGCCGCCAATCCCGCACTGTCTGAGTCAAAACTCATTAACAAATTTTCCGTATGCCTTTTTAAAATATTCAACTGTTCATCAGTAAGAGCAGTGCCAGAAGTGGCAACAACATTTTTAAATCCCGCTTGATGAAGAGCAATGGTATCCATATTGCCTTCAACGATAACCACGGCATCTTCTTTTTTTATTTCTTGTTTTGCAAAATTCAATCCGTATAAAATTTCTGACTTTTTATAGACAATCGTTTCCGGCGTATTGATGTATTTTCCCATTTTACCATCATCAAATTCCGGCAGGACTCTTGCGGTAAATCCCACAACGTTTCCATAATGATTGAAAATCGGAAACATTATACGGCCGCGAAATCGGTCAAAAAATTTACCATCTTTTTCTATTGCCAAACCGGCGAAAGCGACATCTTTAAGGGCCACCCCCTTGGATTGCATTTTTTTTATTAAACCATCCCAACCCTGCGGAGAAAATCCAATACGAAACTGCTTGGCGACTTCTCCAGTTAGGCCGCGTTTTTTTAAATATTCTATCGCTATGGTTGATTTTTTCAGTTCTTCATAATAAAAAGTTGTAGCCGCATCCAATATATCCATCAATTTTGTTTTCTGTGAATTTGCTACCGGATCCTGCCGCTCCAAAACCACGCCCGCTTTTTTTGCCAAAAGCCTCAACGCTTCAGGAAAGTCCACACTTTCCATCTTCATTACAAAACCAAAAATATCACCACCATCATTACAGCCAAAGCAATGCCAAATCTGCTTGTCTTCTGAAATCATAAAAGAGGGAGACTTTTCCGAATGAAAAGGACAAAGCGCCTTCCAGTTGGCGCCCGCTTTTTTTACTTCTATATATTCACGAATCAAATCAACAATATTTATTCGCGACTTTATCTGTTCTTTGGAGTCCATGAAGAGCGTGAAACTTAAAACCTGAAACTTGAAACACTTGTTTCATGTAACATGCCTCACATTTCATGATTATTGTCTTACAAGATCCCAGCTTATTTTTATTTTTCTTTCCGTCCCGTCTTCTAATGTTTTAGTAATTTCCTTACTTCCCTTCAAATTTCCGGAAAGAGAATCCGCTTCAAGAATTAGTTTGTCTCCCATTACTTCATTTAGAGTATTTATAGTTGCTTCGTCCAAAATATTGGTCTTATCACCAACCTCTTTTCCGTAAATGCAAGTATTGTTTCTTTTTACATATTCAGAAGACTTGTTTGTTTTTCCCCAAACAGCCGGCAATTTTAATTCATATCCGCCATCGTCTATTGGCACCAGACGCAACATATTTTCAGTTAACTGACCATCACCTATCATTGTATATGTTTTTGTTTCCGCCTCGCGGCTGCAACCTAAAAGGTTATATGTATAACCACCATCAGCAATAATGAACTCCGTTGCGTAGGAATTTTCTTTTAAAGTAAAGGTTGTGGATAAAACGCCTTGTTCGTTTTTGTTATTTTTTGTATCCGTCCACTCATATTTAAAAGTTCCGCTCCATTGGTTACATCCTTCATCCATGGCAAAAACCTGGATATCGTCCTTTAGCGTGGCGGATTCTGAATTATTATTGATGGTCAAAACTATATCTTTTATATTTTCATTTCTTTTATCCAAACAAAAAACCTTTTTACCCAAAGTTGACCAATCTTCTTCCTTTGGTTTTTGTCCCTTGACCGTCACCAGCGCTTTGATTTCAAAATCAGTATTGGAAAAATCTGGCAATCGGAATTCTATCTTTTTCATAAACCAACCAGCTTTATGAAAATATAATTTTTGACTCGTTCCAGGCCCTAAAATAGTGCTTGATGAACGATGAAATACCTTACTTTTTGACGGAATTGATATATCTATAACACTTCCCGTACCTCGTGAAGTCAAAAAAATGGCTACAATTACCGAAATAGCCACTAAAACAAAAATTCCTATAATATAATAAATTTTATTCTTCATAAAAAAGATTTAGCACCAAAATTACTTACTTTTAGCCTCCTTTTAACATAATTATAATATTAACACCTGCCCTGTTTTTTTTCAAGTGGGTTTGGCTTATATACTGCGTTTATTATGGCTATGAGCCTGAACCGCCTTTCTCTTGATGTGGTATTGGCAGACATCAACTTTGCCCGGTTTTTCCTCTTTTTTCTCTAAAAAGAAAAGAACCAGGAACCCGGCGAAAGCGGTAATTCCCACAAAACCAAAGGCCATTTTAAAGCCCATAAATTCCGCAACCGCGGCGCCAACGGCCGCCGTAACCGCCGAGCCTATGCCAACAATTGTAGAATAAAGACTCCATTCAAAGCTTTCGTGCCCTTTATCCAAATGCGCGCTCCAAAGCCCCAGCCAAGCCGGATAAGCAAGCCCGCTGCCAAAACCATGAACAGCTTCTGCCAAATATACATAATTAATATGATCGGCCAACATATAGAGGAATGGATTTAAAACAATCAGTCCATAACCGACTTTTAACCATAAAAGCTTATTATCATATTGATCTATAAAACGGGAAAAAGGTAATTGCACCAGACTTTTAACAACAATAAAAATTGTTGTTGCTAAACCGGCGGCAAAAATAGTTCCACCTTTTATATCGCCATCTATAAAGATGGCAACAATCGGCGCCACAAGGCCAAAGCCAGTAAAATAAAAAACATCTGAGGCCATTAAAAATTTCAATGTGCGGTTCATTGCCATACTTTTATTTTGTAAACTTTAATTTGAAAAGATTATAGACAGCCGCTAAGGTAAAAATTATTTGCAAAGATATAAAAAGAAAATCACCAATAAAAATACTGTAAGCAGTAAGACAAGCTCCTCCAACAATATAAAGTACATCTTGAGAAGTTCTTTTCCCAACAAGTATGCCGGCACTAATCAAAATTAGTCCGACAATACCAAAAATTTTAAAAATATAGGGCGTCATTTTGTATTTTTTACTTTTCCGAAGATATAGATATAGAGAATATCAACCAAACCCAATGTATTTAAAAATAAAAGGACTATAAACCACCATTCATGATGATTTCGCGCCGATTTCCAAAGCGCCATGCCCTTCCACGGCAATGTCCATACCAAAGCAAGAATAAGAATCCACGGATTTTCCGCAAAAAAATTTCCTAAGGCTCCTTCCATAATATTTTTTGAATAATTTTAAAAATTTATCTTTATATATTATATCTCAATTTTTAAAAATTGGGAAAGATATTTTTTAAAAAAGGCGAGAGATAAGTTTAACAACATTTTTAGCTTATTTTAGACAAAAAAATCTTAAAACTTTTATTTTTTACCTAAAATTAGGTAAAAAACCTTTACAAAAGTCTTTTTTTATGGTATTCTCTTTTGTAGAGCCGCCAGAAAAATAAGTGGCTCCAAAGGTCGTTCACAATTTTATATGCAATTAACCCGTACGCCTATGATGTTATTTTTTGTAGGAATATTGGAGATGTTGATTGTAACTATATGGACAAACGTAGTAACTAAGACAAAGGTCTTGGCCAGCGGAATAGTTACCGTGATAAATGTAATGATTTGGTATTACGTTGTTCAAACAATCGTTGATAATATCAATGATTGGAGAGTGGCTCTCTT
>Ga0265297_10004688_pt1 | contig 21928 bp, 25 predicted proteins | sample Munlanlwell13791_FD_192502 | JGI IMG/M metagenome (GOLD analysis project Ga0265297, IMG submission 192502) | Leachate microbial communities from a municipal landfill in Southern Ontario, Canada - Leachate well 137-91 | ecosystem: Engineered > Solid waste > Landfill > Unclassified | place... | reverse complement strand
TAATTGGCCGGACAGACAAGATCGGCACTGAAATTAAAGGTGTAATTCGCTACAAAACATATGTCCAGATATTAAATCCTGATGAAAATCTCAGATCCGGAATGTCAGCTGATGTTGATATTACTACCAAAGAATATAAAGGTGTTTTAACTGTACCTAATTCCGCAATTAAACCTTATCAAGGCGGGAAAGCCGTACGCGCGCCGGGTAAAAACAAAGGCGACATTGTTTTTATTCCCGTCCAACTGGGAATCCGGGGTGAAAAAAAGACGCAGATTCTCAAAGGACTTTCAGAAGGACAAATAATTATTACCGCATTATCAAATGAAGGGGTAAAAAAATCCGGATTGTTTGGGTTTTAACTATGGCGAAAATTCCTCCTCTAATCAAATTGGTTAACGTAACAAAACATTACCATCTGGCTAGTGGCGATTACTGCCAGGCCTTAAACGGGATTACTCTTAACATTGAACAGGGTGAGTTTGTCGCAATTATGGGACCTTCAGGCTCCGGCAAATCTACACTAATGCATATTCTTGGAGCGCTTGATACGCCAAGCAGCGGACAACAACTTTTTAAAGATAAAAATATTGGGGCATATACTAACGACCAGTTGGCAGAAATCAGAAATAAAGAAATTGGTTTTGTTTTCCAAACATTTAATTTGCTACCGCGGACAACGGTATTAAAAAACGTCGAACGACCGATGATTTATGGAGGAATACCCCAGTGGGAAAGAACAAAAAGAGCTATGGAGATGCTCTCACTGATGCAAATTGAGGGAAAAGCCGAAACATTGTCCAACTTCATCTCAGGCGGACAGGTACAACGGGTGGCAATAGCCAGAGCATTGGTAATGGACCCATCTTTAATCTTAGCCGACGAACCCACTGGTAATTTAGATACGAAAACCGCCCATGAAATTATGAATTTTTTTAAAGAATTAAATATGAGAGGAAGAACTATTGTGGTAATTACCCATGAAAAAGACGTCGCTGATTTTGCTAAACGGCACATTATGCTGGTTGACGGAAAAATCGTGTCCGATAAAAAAAATTAATATGGAATATAAAGAACATATTTTATCATCAATCCAGTCTCTCAAAGTTAATCCTGTGCGAACAGGATTAACCATGCTGGGGATGATTATTGGTACGAGCGCAGTGATTTTGATTGCCTCGATCGGTCAAAGCTCAATTAAATATATTACTAACGAACTGTCAACTTTCGGGACTAATTTTTTCCAGATTACTCCTGGAGGCGATTTAATGGCCTCGTATAGCGGTGGTGCCGCCGAGCCGTTAACCACGGAGGACGCCGAAGCAGTTGAGGATGCTGACATTCCTAATATTGAAAGCGTCTCTCCAATCGGATTTGCCTCAAGAACAGTTTCTGCTAATAATCTCGAAAAAACCGTATTGGTTTACGGATTGACTCCCACTGGTCAGGAGATGTTAAAACCGGAGATGGTCTATGGCGAGGGTATCACGGATGATGATAAAAACAGCAAGGTTATTGTTCTGGGAATAGATGTTGCGGAAAAGCTTTTTGGTAAAGACAGCGACCCGGTAGGTGAATCGGTAAAAATTGACGATATTAAATTTAGGATTATTGGAGTATCAAAAAGTGGAGGTAATCTTTTTGGTAGCTTTTTTAACTCGGCTGTAGTTATCCCGCTTGAGGTTGTTAATAACCAGATACGGGGAGATGATGATCTGGCTGAGATTGATTTTAGTGTAACCAGCACTGGCTTGATCGAGGAAACAATGGATGATGTTGAGTTATTTTTTAGAGATAGACGGGGAATTAAAGAAGGAGAAGAAAATGATTTTACTCTGATCAGTTTCAAACAGTCGCTAAATATTGTCGAAACGATAACCGGACTTCTAACGGCCCTAATCGCCGGTATATCTGCAATCTCACTGATCGTAGGAGGAGTGGGAGTAATGAACATCATGCTGGTTTCGGTAGTAGAAAGAACTAAGGAGATTGGACTACTCAAATCAATTGGCGCAAAAGAAAAAGATATATTAATTCAGTTCTTGATCGAATCGGTGATTATTACCGTTTTCGGGGGAGGAATCGGGATATTAATCGGGATTACGTTTGCTTTCATAATCGCTTTGGTTGCCGGACTGCCATTCATTTTAAATGTTCCCTGGATTATAATCGCGGTTGTTGTGTCATCGTTGGTTGGTATTGTGTTCGGTCTCTACCCCGCCCGGAGAGCTGCAAAATTATCTCCCATCGACGCACTCAGATCTGAGTAATAAACTATTCGGACAATATCCCCCTCCAAACAAAAGCAGTAATGTTAAATCCACCGCTGGTAAGCTTAATGGCCTTTTTTAGTTCATACTGGCTGATGGATTTATCTAAAGGCTCTCTTGTAGGCATCTTACCGGTATAAAAACTCCGCAATACCGACAAAGCCCTGCCATCACCAAGCTGCCCAAGCGCCCAGACCGCATCATTCCTTGATCTGAATCCTTTGTTCTCATCTTTAAGAAGCGTTATGAGAGATTCAACACAGTCTTGTTTGCCGATAGATGATAGATCTTCACTCTGTTCTCTTTTAGCATCCTGGCACTGATCTTTGACTTCATAACCGATCCAGGAACATGTAATAAAGAAGAATAAAAGAAAAACGCTGATTCCAATACTGACTAGGTAAAAAAGTTTTTCTTTAACAGCTTTAATTTTCATATGTTTCTCCTTTGAAGGAAAAGATGTCTTCAATATTAACTTTAAAAAGCCTGGCAATTTTGAATGCTAAACCCAGAGACGGCAGATATTTGTCACTTTCAATCGCAATAACGGTTTGCCTGCTTACTCCTATTTTTCCCGCTAATTCCTCCTGAGTCAGATCATGTATAGCCCGATAGATTTTTAACTTGTTATTCATCCCTGCCACCCCCATATTTTCTGTTCAAAAACCAATAGGAGATGGCATAAATGGTAATTAAAAACAAAGTTAGATATGCAAAGACCATCCCCAATGATTCCAAGTAGGCAAACTCGCCTTTAGCAAAAACCGGTGATATATCCCGATAAGGAATCATCAGCAAGAAGGCGCCAATCCCTATCGTGGGGGCAAAAATAGCATAGGTCATATTGGCAGCTTTTTCCCTAATGGTTTTTTCCCGCTCGTCAACAATTATCCTGGCTTTTGATCTGACCAGAATGAGAAATATCATTCCGGTTAATACTCCGGCAGCAGATAATAGATAACTATCCCGGGTAGCAGCAATGGAAACAATTGCACCAACAAAAATAGCTACCACTGCCCTGACCTGTCGATATTTTTTTGCATTCATATAAAAAATGTATCATATACTTTACATTATATCAAATATCTTTTACAACAACAGCCGCTAAAGATAAGTTCTGCTCAATCAGATCTGATACGCTATTGTACGGCAAACCTATTTCTTTTCTCCGGAAGTAGTATAAATAAAGTATGGGTATTAATTCCAGAATTGCGAAAATTCCTTTTTTTATTCTTTACATAATTCTTTTGGTATTTGTTTCATTCAACTGGATCAGGGTTATCCTTTTCCAAAACAATTTTGAGGCTTTTCGTTCCACGCAGCCTTGGGATTATTGTTTGGCGAATTTATTCGCCAATACTTTTAGTACCACCCAACAACAGTATTTTATATTTGTATTCCCCATTGTTTTGATTGGGTTATATTTTATCCCGAAAATAGTCGGCCGATTGATAAATTTGGATAAAAAAACCAATATTAAAGGTGACAATCACGTCGTCATAATACTCATCCTATTTGTCGCTCCCGTGACATTAGGTCTGCATAAATTTTTCGGTTTTAGTTGGAGAAGCTACCTTATTCCAGGCATAGTGTTAATTTCCTTGTTTTCTCTCTGGTCCTGGATCGATGAGAAAGACAAAAAATGAAAAGGACTGATTGGGGAACGGTTAAACAACCTGAGGAGTATCGTTTTCTTCCTTAAGATAATTTACTTCATCGGATAATCCTTTCATATTGATAATCGTAATGGAACGGTGCCGGTAACTGATCAGTTTTTCCTGAACTAGTTTTTTCAAAAAAATACTGGTTGTTTCCCGGGTTATCCCAACCAGATTGGCAACATCATGATGTGTTAATGGGATTTTAATATTAACACTGCCATTACCGGCGGTCTCGCCAAAACGCTTGGCCAATAACAATAAAGCGGCGCTTATTCGTCGATAAGCGCTTCCGGATAACATATACTCAATTTGTGTGATTAAGGTGTCAAGACCCATGAGTAATCTTTTTGTCAGCTCATACAGTATGGCCGGATTGCTCCTGAGTAAACCTGTAACCTGCTGTTTGGAACTGCGTCTGATAATAACCAGCGTCATTGCCTGGAAATAATATTGGTTGGTTTTTTCGGCAATTGCCCAAATCATGGAAAAATACGATCCTGGTTTAAAAAGGTTAAGGGTTATTTCACGGCCATTTTCAAGAACAGTGTACATCCGAACATACCCTTTTCTAATATAATAAACTCCCTGCGGTGAGTCTTCGGCTCGAATGATATATTCACCCTTTTTATAGGAGAGTAGTTTGGACTGCGAGAAAAACTTGTCTAATTGAGCAAGAGTGCTGTCTGCCATAAACTTTCGGACAATAAGTATACCAAGAAATGAATCGTTATTTGTAAGAGATCTTACAAAGATGATCTAATAATTATTACTGAATTAATCATGCGTGGGAATTATTATTTGATTGTTATTAATTAATTTACTAATTATGAAAGATATTAAAGGAATGATGGCTCACCTAAAAAACCATCAGAAATATCCTGCAACGCGTGATCAACTGATTGCTGAATGCAATCAACTGTCTGATTTCTCGCCTGAGGACAAAAAGTGGTTTATGGCCACTCTGCCCGACGGCAGCTATTCATCAGCTGAAGAGGTGATGGATGCATTACAAGTTGAACCAACGAAAATATGAAAAATCTCTACTCATATGCAAATGGTAACAGTTCGTTATTTGGACAATTTTATACGTTGTTCACAAAAGGAATTGGGAATGAATACGTCCATAAAAAAAGGGAGGGAATAAATAAATACCTCCACCGAACAAAAATAGTAAAAGCTTAACTATATTGTTTTTTTATTTTTGGTCTCGATTTGTTTTAAGATTTTTTCCGCGCGGGAAAATCCGATCTTGAATTTCCGCTGGATTAAGAATGCCAGCGGAAAATCGAATTTATTAAGATATTCAAATACCTCCGGCAAAAGAGGATCGTCTATCTTGTTTGTTGCCATCTCTGTTTTTTTCTTCACGGTTTTAATATAGCATATCCGTTGAAACTTCCCCATCTTATTTACCCTTCGCAATCAGGGATTCTTTGACCACGCTTCACCGGAGTTATTAATTATTGATTTTAATTGCCTGTTGTATAAGGAGGAGAACCCTTAAGCATAGGAAGCAAATTGTATCCTGTATCATCACTTCGGATAAATCCGAGTGATGCACGGCTTCGCGGTATACCAAATCCTCCCATCAATGCTCTAACATTTATAAACTTATTATCGTGACTTATTATACCTGCCCATGTGCCATCACAGAGTTGAACCGAATCTCCCGGTGCTTCTTTACTGCCAAAATCTGTGTATTCAACCACCACCCAACTTGATATACCTTCGTTAACTAGAATTCCCTGAGGACTGGTCTTTATTCTGTATACACTAATTAAATAACGCGCTGATGGAAGTGTGTCACCCACACAAAATTCGCTAATTTTTTCCTGGTTAAGACCAGCCCACGAATCGGAGGGTACTCCCAATATACAAGTGTCTGGTTCAGTTACGGTTAGAATGTGAGGATCGGTAACTTCTTCGAACGATTCAATCCTAAAATCTACTACGCTTTTATCAAATATTGATGGTTCCTCTGTTTCGTATAATTTCTCCAGTATCTTTTTTTGAATTTTATTTAATCTATTTTCTCTTTGCGCATCGTTTTCTTTTGATACGCTATCACCAAAGTCCTTCAGTTCCTCGACAGCTGATTCTGGGATAGATAGACCTGTAGGTGCTGGTTGAGGGGTGGCAGCTAAAGCCGTGGGCTCGGATGCTGGAAGATGAGGTTGAGAAGCAGGAGCACATGAACTCAAGATTGCGGGTGCAGATAAAGCAAACATGAGCAAACCAAGCGTAAGGAAGCGGATCATAGTCCTCCTATTTATTTCATGTTTCATCTTTTTATTCTCCTCAATTTACATATAATTATATACTATAAGTTATTTATTTACAGGCTTATATCGTCTCTACATTCTAAGTTGAGGTATAAACCTTAATTCTTTTACGAAATCATTTTATTATCCCAATCTGATTAAAATCGCTCCCATAATTGCTAAAATTACTGCGGCTAATTTTATTAATAAATGTTCCTTTTCTTTTAAAACCAAATGCTCCCCTACTAAAGTAACTATTAAAAACGATTCGATAATAACTAATACCCTGCTGGCTTCGCCAATTGACAAGGCGTAATTCATCGCCAAATTAGCAAGGCTCCCCAACGCACAAGCAATAAAAACATATATACCATCGGTTTTTGCCAAAGTAATTATCCTGCTTATCGAATTAGGCATAATAACAAGATTGATTAACATTGGAAAAAGAAAGATAAAGAAAGTCAAGCTTTGAGAATTGAATGCCTGAAAAAGATATTTATACAGAATAATAACAATTGCATAAAAAATAGTTGATGAGAAAACCAACGTCAATCCTTCCGCAGAACCGATTTTTTTAACCTTTTTTATGATGATAATTCCCGCCAAAACAGCTAAAAATGTACCTAAAGTTTTTTGCCAAGTCAACGCTTCTTTTAAAATAATCATACTTAAAACAAATACCCAAACTAATCTGAATTTTGTCATTGCCCCGCCAACTGATGCTGGAAGATGATTGGCAGATTTAAAATTGAGTAAATTCTGAGAGACGATCAGTAAACCGACGATTATCATTACCGCCCAATATGACCAAGCATGAGCAACTTTGAAATTAGTAAGTAAAAAGGGCAAGCTAATCAGAGCGCCTACAGCTGAAAAATAAAAAGAAAAAGCCCAAGCGTCTTTTTTATTACCTTTTAATACGTGACGAGTAATTAATCCCTGAATAGTATAAAAAGATCCTGACAATATGGCAAATGTTGACCACATAACAAAGACATTATATCAACAAACAACTAAATCACAGTATAGATCTTGCTGACTTTGCAACCTCTTATATAACTTCGGAGGTTTTCCAACCTTTATCGTCAAAAATTTGTTCTGCCAGGATTTAGCAGTATAATAAATGAATGAAACAAATTAAACGCAGCTGGGATGTTTTGACAGATGAAAAAAGAAAGCGGACGATTACAGAAATAATTGATTTTTTCAAAACCGAGCGTGAAGAAGACATTGGGGTTATTGCGGCAGGGGAAATTCTGGATTTTATGCTTCAGACTTTAACACCCGAAATATACAATAAAGGAATAGAAGACTCGCTCAAGTTTACCAAAGATCGTTTCGAAGGCTTTGAAATAGACATGAACGCGCTTTTGAAAAAGTAAAAATAAAGTATTAAACTTCTTAATTCATAACGTTTTTTTGTATTATTAATGGATCTGAAATCCCATGATTAAAATTGATAGTATAACCAAACAATTTGCTGATAGAACAATACTAAAATCAGTTTCTTTTAACCTGAGCAACAATGAAATCGTTGGTTTAATCGGTGAAAACGGGTCGGGAAAAACAACCTTGCTGAAAATAATAAACGGCAGTTTAATGGCTGATGGCGGCCAGGTAGAGAAACAAAACGAAATTGTCGGTTACCTGAGTCAAAATCAGGAATTTCCCGCTCAAATGTCAGCAGGAGAATTCTTAAGGAAAAAGATAAACGACAAGGAAGAATATAAAATAAAATCGGTACTTCGCGAAATCAATCTTGATATGGATCTTAATGTCTTCGCCAACAGCTTAAGCAGTGGTCAAAAAACAAAATTATATTTAGCTTCCCTGCTGATCACCGATCCAGTTCCAACGACCTTACTGCTTGATGAACCGACAAACAATTTGGACATTGACGGCATTAATTGGCTGGAAGAATTTATCACCACATTCAAAGGCAATGTGGTTTTAGCTTCTCATGACCGCAGCCTGCTTGATAATACGGCCGATAAAATAATCGAACTCTTTAATGGGACAGTTAAGATTTATGGGGGTAATTATTCTTTTTATCGGGAGCAGAAAGAAATAGAAGAAAAAGCCTACAAAAAAAAGTGTATTGCCCAGCAGAAAAAAATCGTCAAAATAGAACAAGATATTGAAAGAACAGAAACCCGCGCCCGTCAGGGTGAAATAAATTTCGGATCGGGCATGCCCTACCAAAGACGAAAAATCAGAAAATCCGCAGAACAGTCTGTCCACAGGAAAAAAAAACTGCAGAAATTTTTGGCCAGTGAAAAAAGGTTGGAAAAGCCCAAAGAAAAAATTGAATATTTCATAAGTCTAAGCGGCAAATCACATCCCGGGAAAACACTTATTTATGCTAAAAATATCGTTAAATCATTCGGCAGAAATAAAGTCCTTAACAAGTTAACTTTTCATTTGGCAGGTGGAGAAAAAACCTGGCTGGCCGGTCTAAACGGAAGTGGTAAATCAACTTTAATGAAGATCGTAGCCGGCAAAATACAGACGGATGCCGGCAATCTTGAAATCGGAAGCAATGTTAAAGTCGGTTATTTTGCCCAGGATAATTATGATCTGGATGATAATAATTCTGTCCTGGATGAATTTTTAAAAACCGGTCTTACCGCAACCGACTGTTATAAATTAGCAATAAGTTTCGATTTTCGAAGAGATGAATTAACGAAAAAAATCAAGAGTCTAAGTATGGGCCAGAAAACAAAGGTTGCTTTCGCAAAATTAACAGCCGGGCAATACCAGCTGCTGATATTGGATGAACCAACCAACCATCTGGAAATCAAGACAAGGGAAATCATCGAGGAAGCATTAGATTATTACAGCGGTGGATTGCTCGTCGCCTCCCACGACAGATTCTTTCTCGAAAGAATCGGGATAAACAAAATTATTAATTTAATATAAAAATGAAAATCATAAATCTCGGCAATAAAAAATTAACGGAATATCTATCAAAAAAAGTACTGATAAATACTGTTCAAGACGCTCTTGATTTGATGGTTAACTCACCGTCGAATTTTATCGTGCTGCACACATTCAATTTCAATGAAGAATTTTTTGACTTAAGCACCCGGATTGCCGGAGAAATACTGCAGAAATTCACAAATTACCGGGTACGGTTGGCCATTATCGGTGATTTCAGTAAATATAAAAGCAAAAGCCTGAGAGACTTCATCTATGAAAGCAATAAAAATAAAGAATATTTATTCGTCGGCTCAATTGAAAAAGTAAAGGAAATTTGGCAAGAGCTATAAGAAACTATTTCTCATCATTTGAATCGTTTTATCATTCTCCCCAGTTCCTATTGTTTAATTGCAGAAATTTGGCTTAAGGATGGTGTCGGGAAAATCATATTCCTGACGCATTTTAATGCAATCAACATTACCATTACCATCCCAAACCACATCCCAACCGTTACCCAAAACAGCCAACCACATACCGCCTTCTCCTGGTCCGCCCTGTCCAAATAAAACACTGCCCGAGGCAAATCCTTGCACCTCTTTTGTAATAGTTACCTTGACTTCGGATAATGGTTTTTTATATTTATTCGCTAAAAATGCCTGAATTGCATGTTCTGTATCGGAGTAAGGGGTCGGAGATGCAATTTCCGGAGTTACTTGGGAAGGTGTGACGGAGGGCAAAGGATTTGACGTATCCACACCCTGCTTCTTTACAAATAACTGATAATAATCAAACGCTCCCGTTATAAGAATTGCCAAAATAATCAATGCCTTAAATTTCATTTATACAGTATATCAAACAAAACAGTATGCGTTTCAGAAGTCTACCTTAGCTTGGTGTAGTCCTGATTTTGCCAAAGATTCGTGTGTTATAGTAAGAATATGGTTAGTAAAAAACTTTGGATAATAATTATCTCACTAGTTGTCTTATTTTTCCGTACTATTGTTTTTCAAATGGGAAACAACTTTAAAATCTTTTCCTACTATAGATAATCCAGTGACATTTACAAAGAATTATGAGCCTGATTCTAATTTGCTTTATAAACATAAGATCGGAGGATTAGAAGGAAGGGTTATAAACTCTCCATATTTCCCTTATACCCAGCTCACAACAAGATGGGTAGAAGAACGGAAGTGTCCTAAACGTTATTATAGCGTAGATACTTTTTGGAATATTATATGGGTAGAGATTGTCAATTGTGGAGAACGCACGAAATTCTATGGCCCCTTTAGGTGGACACATCGGACTAAAAATCTTCCAAATCAATAAACTAGAAATTGTGCTGATCTAATTTATTTAGAAGTCCAAGTATTCTATAACCTCGGGATTTACTTATGGCTCCACACGAACCTACGAGGTTCGTAAAAAGCTTAGATTGAGCCGAAGCTATTCCCAAAAAGTAAATTCATCCATCTTGTCTCCCGACTCGGTGAATATTATTACCCTAATAAGTTGATTGCTCTCAATAATAAAATCAATGTTTTTGTCAGCAGGAAAAACCAAACTGTAAGGTCTACCTATATCCTTTTGACAGCTCAAACATATTACCCGACTATCGGTTGTAAAATTGATTTTTTCATTGTCTATCTCAACTTTTGTAAACTGGATATTATTGGTTAATGGTTTAGTTAACCGTAAACGATAAATATATTTTTTAGTGGAGGGATCAATCCTCGAAGTAAAACTGTCTTCTTGATGGTATTGGTCTTTAAAAGTAAGCGATTGCCGTAGAACAATACTTACCAGATCTCCGTTTCCTTGCGCTGGAAAAGATTGATTGCGTAATTTTACGCTATCAAAAAGCGGGTAAGCCAAGATTATTGTAAAAACAGCAAATAGAGAAACGAAATAAAAAAAGCAGTGTGAAATGCTGGTTTTAAAGTAAACAAAAATATTGCCTAAAACATTTCTAACTGTGAAAGAAACAAAAATAAATTGGGGAATTATAAATAGCACGGAAAAGACAAAATTAAAACCGTTAAGTCGAAATTCTTTTAATCCACGGAAAAAACCCCAACCAATAGGCAGAGGAATAAAATAAACACCCAGAGCAAAAATCAAAAAGATAATATTCATAAACAAGTGGTATTTCTTACCAAACCAAAGAAATAAACCAAAGATGACAAAGAGAATAATCGTCGGGATAGTAAAAATATTTAATAGATAAGGAACAGTGGATAAAATCAGCAAAAATGCAAAAAGACGGTTAAAAATTATTTCTATTAAAGTCAAGGAGGACTTATCTGGCGTTGACATAGGTTTTGTTGAAGCCACTGTTGTAACAGGCGCGACAACTTTTATCTTTCCTGAAATAGATTTAATAATAGCCCAAATAATCCCCGATATAAAAACAAGTGCGCAAACAAAAGCAATCACAACAACAAGAAATCCGTCAATGGTATTTTCGGGAAAAATCGTTTTATTGGCTAAAATCAAAAAATTCAATAAAAATATTATCACTGAACAGACAATCAGATAGGCAGGGCGAAGTTTCATACAAAATCAGTATAACAAAGTTCGATAATCATCTCATTCTATACGGTTTTTGCAAAGGCTCGAGAAATTGTCGTATGTCCTTCCGAAGTCTCGACGAAGGAGGACGATTTAGGACAATCGACTGGATAAATAACTCCACACGAACCTACGAGGTTCGTAAATTGGCGGAAACTATATTAGTCCGGAAAAAAGCAGGATCAAAACAACAGCGGTAATAGCTGCGAAGATTCCAACAGTTTTTACAAATAGATTTACCGCTGCTTTCTTCTTCCCTTCAATAAGAAGTTGAACTGGCTGATAAAAAAACAGAAAACCCATTACTGCAACTGAGAGAGTGAATACAGATAAAAATGCGATGGGAGCAAAAAAAGTATCAGGTTTGTTCTTTAATGGTTTTGTAATAAAAGTCATTATACTGACAACGAGGATGATGTACGTTGAGGCGCTAAGGGCATTAATAATAGGATTCTTAGACATATGTTTAATTATATCAATTATTATCACAGCCAAGAGGTGTAATTCTCAAAAAAACCCTTGAAAATTGCAAGTATGCAAAAAGATGGTAAAAACTGTTACAACAACCAAACTTACACCTCTAAGGTGTAATTACTTAACTATTTAAAAGCTGAATACGTGATGCTCACCGCATAATCTTCTAAAAATGCAGGTGTTTCTTTGTGTATAGTTATGTCTTTGAATCCTGCTTTCTTTAAAAGGTTTAAATAGTCTTGTTTAAGGATTGCTCCGCTAACACAACCGACCAAAAGTTCTTTATCGTTCTTTACTTCATCGGGTAAAGGTTTGACGAGAACAACATCAGACACCATAAGCCTTCCACCAGTTTTTAAGACCCGATAGGCTTCTTTAAATACTTTTTCCTTATTGGGTGCAAGGTTAATAACGCAGTTAGAAATAATGGCGTCAATCGAGTTATCCTCAATTGGCAATTCTTCGATATCACCTTTTTTAAACTCGACGTTTGTGAAGCTGCCTTTTTCAGCATTTTCTCTTGCTTTTTCGAGCATTTCATCAGTCATATCGACCCCGATTACCTTCCCGCTTTTACCAACCTTGGGAGAAGCAAGGAACGCATCAAAACCCGCACCTGATCCCAAATCGAGGACAACTTCGCCTTCTTTAAGGGAAGCAATCGCAGTAGGATTGCCACACCCAAGACCGAGGTTTGATCCCTGTGGAGCTTTGCTTATCTCGTCTTGTGAATAACCCATCTGACCCGATTGTTTTTGCGCTTTTTCATTTGAGTCGCAACCGCAACCGCCACAACAGCAGCCTGAAGATTTAGCGATTTTCGCATAGGATTCTTGTACTGTTTGTTTAATCGATCTTGCTTTCGTCATAGGATGATATTTGTTAATCTTCTCAAAAATTTTTCCATCAAGAACTCTGCAGGTACAATTTCTAGCGTGTTCAACATGCCACATAACTCGTTGATCTAGAGTTGGGTTGCTTGGCGTTATTTAAAACTCATCCAAAAATACACGACACCGATTAAGAGAATAACAAATCCCCACAGAGTCTGCTGTCCTTTAAACATTTGAGCTTTCTTGTTAATTCTGTCAGGAAAGACAATTTTTTCTATTCCTTTTATAAGTGTAATCCAACCTAAAATAGTGACCGCAATTCTCCAGTCGGCAACCCACAGGTTATGAGCCACAACGGTAGCAAGACCTAATAAGAAGGTAATGTATCCGGTTGATACCGTAATAGTTTTGTCTTCGGTATATTGGATTACTCTGCCTAGGAATTTTGCGCCTACAGTAGATAAACCTAGAATCAGGAACAGACTACCCCAAAATCGAGCCAAGAATACGGAAATATCCATATATTTATGGTAGCATATTAACGAACAAACTCGCTCAGATTAAGTTGTTAACTGAAACACCAGCTATTTAATAATCTTTAAAGATTTTTTAGCCTTCTTTATAAACCGTCCAAATTTACGGTCTTTTTTTCTTTTTTCTACGTTGGTCATTTTATAAAATTCCGCTTCTTTTTTTAGCTTGATGAAATTGGTGTATTTGTCCTTATCAAACTTTTCTTCCTCTACTGCTTTCCGAACAATACAACCGGGCTCATGCATATGTGTGCAATCAGAATACCTGCACTCTTTGGATAAACGACTTATTTCATCAAATACCACTTCTATTCCCACATCTGAATCCGCTATCCCCACTTCTCTTGTCCCCGGATTATCAACCACAAGCCCGCCATTTTCCAAAAAATACATTTCTCTGGTAGTTGTTGTGTGCTTACCCTTGCCGGTAACCAGGCCCATCTCTCTTGTCTTTATTTCGTCTTTTTGAAGCAGCCTATTTATTAAAGAAGATTTCCCTACCCCGGACGAACCCAAGAAGCAATATGTTTTCCCTTTTTCAATATGGTTCCTTAATTCCTCTAATCCCTCCCTCGTAACAGTGCTGGTTGCAATGATGTTGATCGAACTAAACCTATCTTTTATTTTGTCAATTCTATTATCCAGTTCTGTTTTTGGTATCAAGTCGGTTTTGTTAAGTATCATCACTGGGGTTATGTTTCCTTCGATTGCGAGAACAAAAAATCTTTCAAATCGATTAAGATTGTAATCTCTATCCATAGACTCAACAATAAAAGCCATATCGATATTAACCGCAATGATTTGATTTTCTTGTTTATTGCTATATTTTTTCATCAGGATTGTTTTTCTCGTTAAAATCCCCCTGACGATTGCTTTGTTTCCGGCCAGTTCTTCAATAGTTACCCAGTCTCCCACAGCAGGATAGTCTTCCCTTTTTTCTGCTGTGAACATATGTTTTCCTGTAACCCTGGCAAGAAATTCTCCTTTTTTATTTCTTACTCTATATACTTCTCTATATTCCGCAACTACTCTTGCGACTGGATATTCCGTCAATCCAAGACTCACACGGCTTGACTCGAAGAATTCATTGTAGCCCAAATCTTCAAGAGTAATTTTTTTATTATCCATGGATTTTATTGTAACAAAAATGAAGTTTAACGTCTCTCAAAAAGTTAAAGCTGATCTTTCTTTTATTTAATTAGTTGCACCTTAGAGGTGTAAATCATTTGAAGATTTCAGGTTCTTTAGCTAACTGAAGGAAAAGATGGACAAAATACCACCAGTTACAGCTTTTATACCTTGAAATTGTGAATGGACACAACGGGCTATAGAAAAAAGGAGTATAAATTAAGTATGGATATTAAATCCAAACGAACTCTAACTATATCCGTTAGTGTTATTACCTTACTATCCATTCTGCTTTTCCTCTGCCTTAAAAATAATATCTTTGAAGGGATAGGCCAACGAGTAAATAATTTATCTGGTAGCATAGAAGGTTGTTACTCACCAAACGGAGTAAACATAACAAACAAAAAAGTGGTTGGAAGTAATTGGGGTGGATCAAGTGGAATTACAATGGATGACGGATCAATCGTTTTAGGTGGGCTTGATTTTTCAGATCGTGATGGAATTAAAGACGAAGAAACAAGGAACAGCATAAAAGATATTGGTTTTTTGAAAAGCAATAATGGCTGGAATTTTTCAAAATTCAAACCAAAAATTACTAATCTCGATAGAACAATTACGACTTGTGGTGATCCAACTTTGATAAAACTCCCTGAAGATGGTTACAGAATGTATTTCACCGACGGAGAAAAGGGTTGCCACGGAAAAGCTGCTCCACTTCTTAGTGCTTATTCCAAAGACGGATATATTTATTCATTCGAGGGAGAAATTACTGGGAATCAAGGTGTCAATTTGGAAACAGTAGATTTCACTGTCCTTTACGAAAAGAATTCTCACAAATACTACATCTACACCAGAGCTGACAATTTAGACGAGGCATATGTTTTAGAATCTCCAGACGGAAGATATTTCACTAAAAGATTTAAAATTAGTATTCCGTTTAGTTTTCAGTTTTCAATAATTGACGAAGGAGAATACTACACAGCTTACGGAAGACACATACCCTCAGACTATAAACCTAACTCAAACTTAAGATATCCTGTGAGAGCAACTTCTAATGATGGACTAAATTGGCAACGAACACAAGATCAGCCTAATGGAACTTGGACAGGAGATAGAACATATTGTGATACCTATGCTGTTCTCAAACTGTCCGATGGATATTACTTTTATTGAAGGCGTATTTGTTAAGATCGTAACCATTGACATAACCAGCCAATTCGTGGGTATGTTCGAAGCAATAACAATTAATCTTTAGCTTCGTATGTGAGCAATTCGGATACTGTCACGAATTTATATTCCATTGATTACAATTTGTCTATTATTTGTATTCGCACCTCTAAGGTGTAAAAGTTGGCCTTTACTCTTTTATTTTTTGGATAAAGCTTAAAGATGATCTTTCTTATATCCTAACCGTCCGGCATACCCCAAAACCAATATTACAAGTAATGTTTTAAAAAAGAATCAACTACTCTGTTAGAATCATATTAATATGACTGAAGGTAATGCCAGTAAAGACGGTCAGAGAAAAATGTCAAAAAAAGATTTGTTTGGCCATGTCCGTAATAGGTTGCAAGCTTTTATTGGAGATGATCAATCAGGGGATCTACCGGTCCAAACCCGTACCGGCCCCCTTATAACCCGCCGCTCTTTTCTAGCAGCGTCCAGCCTTGCAACCTTAGGATTTGCCGCCGATAGATCAAAATTTGCAACTTATACCAGAGCTTTTCTATCCCGGCCTCCCGGCCCGAAAGAAAAACCAAAAGAAGATCGTTCGAAAATAACAGTTTTAAAGATCTGGGAAAAACATTTTAAATCCCGCGAAAGTTCATTCCCATATCAGGTCTGGCTTAGAATGGCAAATAATCTTTATAGATTAGCTGAACTATATTATGGAAAAGAGTACAAACAAGGAGAGAGTCCCGACAGTTATTTCGAACGCTTTATGGACGAGTTCGTTACAGCTGCGGATATAGCAGGAATCGACCCTGTCTTAGCCGTAATTACCTTTCAGGTAAGTGGAGAAAATAACGGATTTAAACCTTACAAGCATGACAGGAAAGTAGGTATGGTTCAGTTAACTACCGGTTGGCTCGGAAGAGCCACAGATCAACAAGCTTATGTTGACAATCTACTGGCCTATCAGCCAGAGGATAAAAAACCGTCTATAATGCATAGGGTTGTTCGTGAAGCTGCAACAAAAGTAAAAATTGAAGGTCCGGGTCTTCCAATCTCAGTGTTTGATACACCTCGTCTTAGCGGACCTGTAACAACAGGTATTCATGATATCGAATCTGTATTGTTAGCCCGCAGCATAATTGGGACCAATGACCAAAAGTTACATGGCCTTAGCCAACAGCTCACTGCGAGTCATCCCCGTGTCCTTGAAGCCTGCCAGAAAGTATATACTGCTTATGGAACGCTTGATACAAAAAGACAGGCTCTCATCAAAGAGCTTGAAGAAGAAGAAAGATATGTTGATCCGTTGCTTGATGACTTTTTCGATCTTGAAAAAAGGGACAGAGCTTTTACGGAAATCGGTATTAATAAAGAATATATTGACAAATGGCACAGAACCAACTACAGTATTCCCTGGGTCTTCCTTGTCAATTCACCTGATTGGACCGCCTACGAACAAACATTGGGTTATTATCACCCAGACTTAGAGGTCGCATATGATGGACTTGCCATAGAAAACCGGTTGCGCGTCCTAAGAAAAAGATTACTGCTTGACGAAATCCGCAATCCTTCGTTTATCAGCTATCTTTACAAAAAAGCCACTACGCAAGAACAGCGCAAAGCATTAACAATGATCAATGCGCAGCTTGATGAATTCAAAGCATCTGAAACCAAAGCGCTGCAAGCTGATGCGAGTTATGTCGCTGAAGCCGGCCCCTATGAACTTGACAGCAAACTGCAGTTGGCAATGGGTATGGCTTATATGAAATCGCTGCAAAATCTGGTAGAAAAAAGCGGCAGCCCTCCCCTTAATCCGCAATCAAACCAGTCTCTTGCCTGGACGGCTTTCCAGATGCTTACTGTCCGGGAAATTATTCCTATTTTTTACCTGACGCCATACCGGCGGGAAGATCAGCTTTTTATCCGTTCAAAAGCCGATCCGCCTACCCACGATGATTTTGTATTGCAAAAATTGCATGAAGCAGTTGATCTGGCAACTAGAGAAGGAATATTACCCGCTCAACCCGTAGACAATATATATCCTTTGACTTGGTTATTAAATGTATACGATCATTATTGGGAGCATCCTGAATATCTGAGTGATGAAATCAATCCGGAACGCATCGAATTGATAAGGCGCTACTTCGGAGCCGGAATTATGAAAGGCCATTACAGTAGTATGGATCGTGCTATCCCGACCGTGTCAAATTATCTCGGCGGATTCGAGGGGGATATCCGTATCCCACTTACATTAAAGGATGCTCGTGAAATGTGCAGTAAAAAAATCATCAGAGCAGCGACCCCAAATGAGATATATAAAGAGCTCGAACGCATGAAAAATGACAGTTATTCTGGATACTGTGAATTCATCCTCGCTCCCGGCATAACATATGAATTTACAAAACCAGTAGTCTTACCGCCGAATGTCAACTTTATCTTCAATGGATCACCGGACACAAAAATTTATTTTCCTTCAGGAGTGAAATCCGGATTTGTCTTCCCCGATGGCTGTTCCGGTGACTTTTCCTTCTATATCGCCAATATCGGTAAGATTACCGCTGTTGACGATTTTACGCTGATAGATGGCCGAAATATCGATGAAGGCTCCCGACCAAACTTTGTCGTCCATGAAATAAATTTCCAAGGATCGCCAATCAGGAAATCGACTATAATTTCGGCCAGAAATATACAAGATGTAAGAATAATGTATAGCAATTTACGGGCGGACCGCATTATAGATGCTGCAGGAGAACTTAATCACGTGACTACCTATCTGTCTGATTTTTCTTTTATACGAAAAGATGTATATCAGGCCGGGTCATGTGCAATATTAGGAAACGCTGCCGGATCGAAAATAAAAAAAGACGTTAATATACTTTCTGTATTTACCTCATATGACGGTTATTATGAGCCGTTTCATTTACCGAATGGTCTAATAACTTTTGAAGGAGGTGCGCTTAAGGGTGTTCGGAACATCGGTCAGGCAAAAAGAATGGAAGTCATCTGGTCAGAGCTCGATGGTTTCCCTGCCTTTGATCTTGAAGCGGTTCCTATAATGATAATGTATGGTTTAAAGTTGCATTTTACTGATTTTAATTCTGTCACTGCATTTTTACACGATCTTGATGCTTATGAAAATACATACAAGGACATAGGAGTTGGGACGATATTCTTACCAAAACTAGCTGTCGCCAGCTTATCTCAACAAGAAAAGGATCTAATTACATCACACGGATTCCAAGTCGAAACAGAAACTAAATAACGTGTGCACGATCTGCATAATTTCTGGGTTTGTAAGACATACAATATACAATTCGATTAAAGAATATACAAAGACTATCCTTCTACTTCAACTTGAAAACCACCGTAAGCCATCCGGTTCATGTCAAAAGGTATGGACATGTCTTTCTTTCCTTCCATCTGTTTGTTCATTTCTTCCATCACTCTTGCATTGACTTCGTCTCTATGTTCTTTGGATTTAAAGACTATAAAAGAAAACCAAACTGTTTGAGCTGTACCCCATATACTAAGACCATATTCTGAGAAATTATCAGTTAAAATTTCAGAATATGTTTAGACGAGTGCCAGTAGAAACCAAACGCGAGGTGTTGGAAAAAGTTAAGAATGGAATGACGATTGCGGATGCAGCTAAACAATATGCAATCTCCACTAAAACCATTTACTCTTGGTTATCAAACCAGGTAAGACCGGAGATTTCAATTCTTGAATATAACCGGCTCAAGAAAGAAAACGAGGAATTGAAGCGAATAATTGGAATGGTAACTTTGGAACTTGAAAGAGGAAAAAAAAATAGAAATCATTAAGAAGTCAAAAAACAAAAAATTAATAGCAAGCTGTATGAAAATCAACCATAAAAACATTTATCACCAAAGTCTGAAAGATAAAAAGGATAAAATCATAAAGGATGAAATTAATGATGTATTTATCACCCACCCATCATACGGTCATCGAAGACTTGCACTGGAGCTTAAGATGAACCATAAAAGGATCTTAAGAGTTATGCATAAATTCAGTCTCAAACCTCCCCGTCTCTGGTATCAGAAGAAGTTCATTACAGAATCTAATCCTGCTTATCTTGTTTCATATACCAACCTTTTAACAAGCATTAATTTAAAAGGACTAAAAATCAATGATGTCTGGAGCAGTGACTTAACCTACATTAAATTTCAGGGAAAGTTCATCTATCTGGCAATTATTCAAGATATCGCTTCCAAAGAAGTAGTTGGCTTTAATTTATCATATCATCATGATTCAGATTTGGTCCTAAAAACTATAAAAGAAGCAGCCTTAAAAACAGGTATCTTCCCCAAAATCTTCCACTGTGACCGTGGACGTGAATTCCTATCTTCAGATTGTATTAATTTCTTAGAGGAAAATAGCACAAAAATATCAGTATCAGATCCGGGGAGTCCCTGGCAAAACAGCTGGAGTGAATCTTTTTTCTCCAGGTTTAAGGGAGAATCTGGGAACCTCAACAGATTTGAAGAGTTGGGAGAATTAATTGAATATATTTTTGGTTATTTAAACTATTACAACAGTATAAGAATTCACACGGCAATCAAAATGTCACCTTATCAGTTTAAATTAAAAGTTTCAGAAAGTGGTCTTGAAAAACGGGGTACTTGACAGTTTCATCACTTTTTGCTCCAGTCATTTCAGTGAATGCACGTGCTTTTTCACCACCCATTTCCTGTGGAACAAGGTCATCCCCACGGGATTCATAGTATTCAAGCGCGCCATACTTCATCCACATATCACGGCCGCCTTCCGCCATTTTTTTATATTCCTCAGTTTTGTCTTTTGGAACAACAAGTACAAACCCATCTATATATTTTGTCATATGTTATCACCCCCTTTCCTAACTATTTATAATGTTAAACCATTTACATAAAAACAATGTACGTTTTTTGAAAGAATAATGTAATAAACTCCACACGAACCTTGAGCTGTACCCCATATACTAAGACCATATTCTGAGAAATTATCAGTTAAAATTTCAGAATATGTTTAGACGAGTGCCAGTAGAAACCAAACGCGAGGTGTTGGAAAAAGTTAAGAATGGAATGACGATTGCGGATGCAGCTAAACAATATGCAATCTCCACTAAAACCATTTACTCTTGGTTATCAAACCAGGTAAGACCGGAGATTTCAATTCTTGAATATAACCGGCTCAAGAAAGAAAACGAGGAATTGAAGCGAATAATTGGAATGGTAACTTTGGAACTTGAAAGAGGAAAAAAAAATAGAAATCATTAAGAAGTCAAAAAACAAAAAATTAATAGCAAGCTGTATGAAAATCAACCATAAAAACATTTATCACCAAAGTCTGAAAGATAAAAAGGATAAAATCATAAAGGATGAAATTAATGATGTATTTATCACCCACCCATCATACGGTCATCGAAGACTTGCACTGGAGCTTAAGATGAACCATAAAAGGATCTTAAGAGTTATGCATAAATTCAGTCTCAAACCTCCCCGTCTCTGGTATCAGAAGAAGTTCATTACAGAATCTAATCCTGCTTATCTTGTTTCATATACCAACCTTTTAACAAGCATTAATTTAAAAGGACTAAAAATCAATGATGTCTGGAGCAGTGACTTAACCTACATTAAATTTCAGGGAAAGTTCATCTATCTGGCAATTATTCAAGATATCGCTTCCAAAGAAGTAGTTGGCTTTAATTTATCATATCATCATGATTCAGATTTGGTCCTAAAAACTATAAAAGAAGCAGCCTTAAAAACAGGTATCTTCCCCAAAATCTTCCACTGTGACCGTGGACGTGAATTCCTATCTTCAGATTGTATTAATTTCTTAGAGGAAAATAGCACAAAAATATCAGTATCAGATCCGGGGAGTCCCTGGCAAAACAGCTGGAGTGAATCTTTTTTCTCCAGGTTTAAGGGAGAATCTGGGAACCTCAACAGATTTGAAGAGTTGGGAGAATTAATTGAATATATTTTTGGTTATTTAAACTATTACAACAGTATAAGAATTCACACGGCAATCAAAATGTCACCTTATCAGTTTAAATTAAAAGTTTCAGAAAGTGGTCTTGAAAAACGGGGTACTTGACAC
>Ga0265297_10004687_pt1 | contig 21931 bp, 17 predicted proteins | sample Munlanlwell13791_FD_192502 | JGI IMG/M metagenome (GOLD analysis project Ga0265297, IMG submission 192502) | Leachate microbial communities from a municipal landfill in Southern Ontario, Canada - Leachate well 137-91 | ecosystem: Engineered > Solid waste > Landfill > Unclassified | place... | reverse complement strand
ATAAAGATAAGTAATTATCTTATAATAATGTTATCTCCATGGGTTGAAAAATATCGTCCTACTGATATGGATGATATTGTTTCTCATAAAAATGTTGTTAAAGTATTGAATAAATTTATAGAACATAAAAATTTTCCTAATCTACTTTTTCATGGTTTATCTGGAACTGGAAAAACAAGTATTATTAAAATTATTTCTAAAAAAATTTATAAAGATGATACAGAAAAAATGGTTTTAGAAATAAATGCTTCTGAAGAAAGAGGAATTGAAACTATCCGTTGCAAAGTTTCACAATTTGTCTCAATAATTTCAAGTGTTCAAGTGAATCATCATTTTAAATTAGTAATTTTAGATGAAATTGATGAAATGACAATCGATGCTCAAACTATTTTAAAAAAAGTTATGGATAAATATAATAAAAATGTTCGTTATTGTTTAATATGTAATTTTATTAATAAAGTTTTACCATCTTTACAAACTCGTTGTTGTAGTATTTGTTTTTCATCTATTAACTCTTCCGATATTCATTTGAGACTAAATCAAATCATTAAAAAAGAAAATATTAAAATTACTAAAGATGCTATAAATGTTATTATAGAAAAATCAAATGGAGATCTTAGAAAAGCAATTAATATTTTACAATCAGTTACAATTGGTTATAGCAATATTATTGCTAAAAACGTTTATGATTCAGTTGGTTGCTTGTCTACTAAAATGATAGATGATATTTATGAAATTATAGTAAAAGAACCATTTGAGAAATGTTGTAAATTGATTAAAAAAATAACAAAAGGATATTCATTAAATGATTTATTAGAAAGTTTATATAACAAAATTTTAAAAGAGAAAATTGATGATACAAAAAAAATGAAAATTATTATAGAATTAAGTAATTTTGAACAAACAGCAAATTTAACATTATTACAACTTATAGGAATTATAGGAGCAATTAAAAAATTGACATAAAGAATTTTAATATACATAGATACTAATGGGAGATATCAAAGAACAACCATTAAATAATAAATGGATTATTTGGAGACATATGATTTCCAACACAAATTGGAAATTAGATTCCTTTGATAAATTGTTTGAAATTAATTCAATATATGATTTTTGGTGTTTCTTTGCTAATCTTGAAAATATAAACTTTAGAAATAATACAATCTATATAATGCGCAATGGTATCACACCATTATGGGAAGATCCAAAAAATAGAAATGGTGGAACATGTTCTATTCGTATAGAAAAAACAAAAGTAATACCTTATATAACAGAACTATGTTCCTATATGGTTAATGAATTTTTATTAAATGATGATGATGATTTAGAAATAAATGGAATGTCTATAACGTCATATGGAAATTGGACATATATTAAAATTCTTAATAAAAATAAAGAGATTAATCCTTCAAGATATTTCAATGATAGAATAAAAAATAAGTATGAAATATTTAGCATTGTTTTTAAACAAAATGTTCCAGAATATGAATATTAATTTGTTGGTTCGTTTATTTATTTTATAATTTTTATAATTATAAAATAAATGGAAAAATATGAACGTAAAGAATTTTTAAATGGAGATCAACTTAATCCAACAAATGAAAAAACATATAATTTTTTTATAAATCCAAAATCATTAGATAAAATAAATGACAATATAATTTTATTTAATTCTAAAAAATATTCTTTGTGTGATAAAAATATTAAATCATTAAAATTATCTATTATTTCGAAAGATAAAACACATCCAATAAATATTATTGATACAAATGCATATTTTCACATGTTAGTTGATAATCATATATATTATGATAACATATTCACAAATGGATGTGAATTAATTCCTGAAGGTGGAATGATATTAAATTCTTTGTTAAAATTTCAAGATATATATTTTTCTATTCATAATATTTCTAATCTTCATGATGTTATAAATGATGTTATTATAAATATTGAAGCTAAATATGTGGACTTAAGAAATTTAGATCAGTCAATTATGTTTGATGTATTAAAAAATAAGAATTTAAAAAATGTTCTAAAATATCTAAATGGAAAATGTTTTATGGTTTTTAATGAATTTATTCCTATTGAAAATAAAAATTATTATTCTGGTTATTACAATTATTATTTAAATACACCAAAAGAAAATATTGAAATTATAGGAATGTATTGCAATGGAATTATTACTGAAAATTATGATTCTATTAATCTTGAACAAAATAATATTTCATATTGTATGATAAGACAATATGTAGAAGATAAAAATTTAGAATATGATTATTATATGTTAGAAAATAATATTTTACATCATTATAGATTATATAGTGTAGTAAGCGATGGTTTTATAAATGATTTATCATTTAACATTAACAATGAAAAGTTTAAAACATATTTTTATTTTTGTGGAAAAAACATAGATATTAATAAAAATGCAACATATTATTTTCCTACAAAAAATATATTATATATAAAATTAGATTATATTTCTGATGATATAAATGATGATATTTTTAACAATTTATCAATAAGATATAATATAATTAAAAAAACTAATATAAAAATACTAAATAACCATAAAACTGAATATGACAATTCTCCAAATAATGATTATTTAACAATTTCAGATATTGGTTTTAGACAATATATTTTAGACAAAGATATTTAGATATTTATTACAATTTGTAGATACAAATAAATAATTGTTTCTACATGTTTATTTTTAGTTCTAAATTTAACTTTTATCTAAAAAAATTGAATTATAATATTGATTATAATGTCTATTTATAAAACTGATTTGTGCTACTTATGGAGGCTATTGAGACTAAACTATCGGCTATGGTTAAGGCTGAACAGCCTATTTTTAATATTATGACGTTTCTAAATGAAGAATTAATGAAAGGAAAATATGAGATTCATTCTTTTGATGAATCTCATTTCAATATTCCATTTAAGATGTTTCGTGTTTCAGGAACTAAACAATTTTTTTACGAAACAACATTGTATAATTGTTTGAAATATATGAATGCACATAATGGACATAAGAAAGAAAAAGCAATTACAACATTCCATAATGAAAGTCTTCTAATGCATTCATTTCTTGTTGGAATGGAATATCTACAAAATTCTTCAAAAAAAATTCCTACTGAAATTGGTTTAATCGGAGCCATTTTTCATGATTTTGGAAAAGCAGATGCATGTGAAGGAATTACTACACCAAATGGTTGTTTTATTGCTAATTATTTTCATGCTGAAATTTCTGCAATGGTTCTTCGAAGTGTTTTGTTGAGTTGGAAAAACAAAGTTGATGAACATTATTGGAATATCATGTGCAGAGCCGTTGAACTCCACATGAATATTGGTTCTTCAATTACTTCTGATACAGCAAAACAACTATTTTCACTTGAAGATCCAGATGTTATTGATTATCTAGTATGTCTTATTAATGCTGATCACAATGGTCGATATGAACTTCAAGATGGTAATTTGATTTACATGAAAACTATGGGTAAGACATATGATATTGATACCAAAACAAATTTTGATGAAATTTGTGAGAAGAATAAGTACAGTGGAGTTCTGATTATTGTGCGTGGAAGTTCTGGATCTGGAAAGACAACAATGGCAAAAATCATTGCAAAAGAAATTCCAAATGTTGAATGTATTGAAAGGGATTTGATTATGATTCAAACAGTAGCAAAACATCAGGGACTTGATATTCCAACAATTGTTCCATCAGGTCATGAATATCAAGAGGCATATATTTATCAGAAGGAGAATCATCTTGGAGAAGAAATTGATAAGAATATGAGAGAATTAATTCTAAATGAATTGAAGAATGGAAAAATTGTTATTGTTGATACAGTTGCAACTTTATATGAGGATTCAATCAAACGAATTATTCCGCAATTTGCAACTGCTACATGTTTTGTTGTAGCAATTGACATTGTTCGACAAGATTTTATTACAGATGCTGATGCGGAAAGGAGAGGTGTAAAAATTGGAGAGCAATTGAAGAATCTTTTTGGAACACGTGATGGATTTTCGCATATTGATAAGAAGGTTAAGAGTTTAAGAAATTTTCCGACTAAATTTTCTAGATCGAGTGATAATGCTAAAACTTACAATCTTCCACATATGACATTTTCTGTTGTGTGGAATAATGAAAGAATGATAGGAATTGAAACTGTTATGAATGTTCTAAGAAAACTGAATGGAATTAAATATCATTTTTCACTAGATGAATTTGAAAAATTAACACTTATCGATCTAATTGAAAAATTATGGACAATTGGTAATATCGATTTGATCGAAGCTTTTGTCAAGGAATATGATATTATTTGTAGTAAAACTATTCTGAAAAATTATATTGTTGTTAAGTTTGAATACACTGAACGTTGTCATTTTTGGTTTCCATTTGTTCTTGATTCACGTGGAACATTTGTAGCTATTAGAAATGATGGTAAGGCTATTTTGTTAAGAAAATTGATGATGCGTGGTTCAGAATTGTTTTTGAATACTCATCGTAAATCTGGAATTTCTGAATCTGATGTCGAAAATAGTCATTTCATGCTTGATGTCGAACAAGAAATTTCACGAAAGCAAATTAATGATGGAACTGTATCAAATGCTATTATGACTTCGAAGGTTGATGGTTCTTTATTTGGAGTTTCGATCTATCCAAATAACGATGAAATTCAACACATTATTATTGAATATTTGAATAAGAATAGCAGTAAGATGGTAAAAAATGTAATGAATTTTTACAACAAGACTGGTATTCTTGTTGTTCCTGCGACGCGAGGAACAATGATTATGGACAGTGGTGCGATACCATATTTTAGTAAGGCTATTATCGAAGGCTATTATAATGAGACAAAAGATAAGTATGAAGAACTTATTGAAAGATTTATGTTTGATATTGTTCATTTTTGGAGAATGTTGAAGACAGATCAAGCTATTTCAATTTCATTTGAAGCTGTTTGTAAGGATCGAACTGGTTATGATGGAATTGTTCACAAAGAATTGGCGATTAGCTATGATCGAAGCATGCTGCGATTCCTTGGTGTCACAATTAATGGAAAATTTAATCCACATTGTAATTATGTGGAAGAGGTTAGAGAGATGAATTTCGATGAACCATATTGGTGGACAGTTTCTGGTAATGACGCAGATGTTCTTCTAGATGGGATCACAAAGATTCTAACAGGTGCTATCACACGTGATGAATTTTTTATCAGACATCCACCAAAGAACAAACCTAAGAACGATTTGATTGATATGGAAGGTTTTGTTTTTTTGAGACAAATTGGAGAAAGTGAATATTCATATTCAAAGTTGAAGACTGAAATTTATTATATTGGACATAAGTTTCATATGTTTAATCTTTCACGTATTGAAATGATTCCGTCTTGTATTGATAAATCATTTCCTATGATTCATGTAGTTAGGAAAACATTCTTTGATATTGAAGAACGACTATGGAAATGTATTGAAAGTTGTAAGTCTCTTATAGAAAATTTTATCGAATCAAATGATGATGTCAAAACTCGTTTCATGAATGTTGATCCAGAAATGACACGTGACAAGAAAGCAAAAATGTTCGTTTTAAATTCATTTTTCAAGGATGATCCTATAGTTTGGAACAAGGTATTGTCATTCATCCAAACAACAATTTTTGCTGTTTTCAATGATACTTTTCCATTATTGAGTCTTAAGACAGAACATATGTGGGGTGTCAAAAAACTTCTTCATGGTTTCAAATTTAAGGGTTTTGTTACGTTCATCATTGATAATAGCTTAATTGATCATGATACATTCATCGAAAAAATGAAATCAGAAAAAAGCACAAATGAAGGTATTATGTTGTCTATTTCAGCTATTGTTAAGAAATAAAAAATTGAAAAAATAAATGAATAATTAATCCATGTTATATCGATAATATGAATTAATGGAATTTGTTTTGTATGATGACCGTGTAAAGAATAAAAGTTATTTTAGTCATATTCATTACAAATATAAGATTGTTGGAAATTTTAGAAAAGTTGTTAATTATTTTAAGAGAAATCACAAAGTTCCAAAAATAAAAGATTCATATTCAATTATTGAAATCGAAAATTATATGCTGTGTATAATTGAAATAGCAAAAAAAACAAATATTGAACTTTTGGATGAATTATTATTCTTCATAATGAAAAGTATGAATATTTACAATATAAATACTAAATTAAATTTTTTAATGAGATATAGAGAATATTTTAGTATTAATTGCATAAATAAAGTATCAAAATTTTTAATTTTAGATGTAATAGAAAAAAAGAATTATATAAAAATATTAAGAGAGTATGGACTTTTTATTAAGTATTTATTTGATTATTTTATTGAGTTTGGAACAGAAAAACAAATTAGTAATTTCATAGAAGAACAAAATGATTTTTATAAATTAGTGTCATTAATATATAAAATGCAAAGTGTGATTAAAATAATTGATGTTATGCAATATAGTGAAGATGAAATAATAACATTAATTTTATATTGTTTTTATGTCGGGAAAATTGACAGAAAAATTATTTATGATTCAATTTTGGATTATTTAAAGAAACATAATTTATGTAATAGAAGAATTTTAAGTAAAATAGAGAAAGGAAAAATGAATGATTCAATATTTTCATTTGGTTATGATAAAATAGATGTTAAGACAAAAGAAGAATATAATAATGAAGAATATATTAGAAAAAAAAAATTAAATAAACATCGTTTTATTAGTAGACAAATTGTTAGATCAATAACACTTACAATTGGAAATGTTCCTGTTCAGACTGTAAGATATAATTCTGAAGGAGTTGAAGAGGTTAAAAATTATTTTTAATTTTTTAAGAAATAATTAAACACTTAATTATTTCTTAAAAAATTGAAATAAATAAAATATTATGATTCATTTTATAGGTTATAATATTGAAATGATCAGACGATACATAAATATCAATACAATTGAACATGCTAGATTTCATGAATCAATTGTTAATTTTTGGAAATGTTTAGACTTTTTAGTTGATAATGATATTAAAACAATGTGTTTAATATCTAGAAAAATACAAGAAAGAGAATTAATTAATTTTTATTTATTTCTCAAAGATACTTTTTTTGCAGAAAAAATAATTGAAATTTCGAAGTTATTTGAGAAGATTAATTGTGTTTTAATTTCTGGAGAAAAAAAAAGAGAGAATACTGAATTATATTTAGATTTTATGATAAAATATTATTCAATATATACTGATATTATTGAACAATTTTTTAATAAGATTAATATTGGCATAGTTCAGAATGTTTTTACATTATATTTGAATGATGAAATTAAAACAGAGCTAAAAAATGATATTGAAATGTGGGTAAAAAACAATGTAGAAAATATAAGACTTTATAGTGACGAAATTTCAGAATCGACATTATATATGATTTATCATGAAGTTATAAATAAACATATAGATAAAATTAAAGAATTAGAATTATTAAGATCAAAATTACAAAATATATCAGAGAATTATGATAAAGAAAATATTATTAATTTTTTGAGATATAAAATTAAGTTATATGATTTTTTAACTAGAATAAGTCGTGAAGTTATTAGATTTATGTAATTATGAAAATAAAATATTTATAAAATTTTTATGAATATTTTATCAACATTAAAAAAATTGAAATATTAAAGGTATAAAAATAAAGTATTGATTAATTTTATTATGGAGAGTGAAATTTTCGTTTATGATAGTGATAAGATAAAACCTATTGATAAAATAGAATTTGGTATTTTAGGAAGTGATGAAATTTTAAAACGTTCAGTTATAAAGGAAAAAACTGGTATTGAAATAGTTGATACATATAATAATTTAACACCAAAAGTTGGTGGATTAATAGATCCAAGAATGGGAACAACTGATAATAATATAGATTGTGCTACATGTGGTTTAGATATGAAAAATTGTGTTGGTCATGAAGGGCATATAGAATTAGCGGAGCCAATTTTTCATTTTGGATATTTAGAGTATGTTAAAAAAATTCTTTCATGTGTTTGTATTGAATGTTCAAAATTACTAGTTTATAAAAATGAGGAAGAATTAGAAAAATTATTTAAAACAAAGTCAGGAGAAAAACGTTTAAATGAAATTTATTCATTGGTTAAAAATGTTTCTTATTGTAATCATCCAAATGGAGGTTGTGGATCACCAATTCCTAAAATTAAAATTGAGAAAAGTAATTTATCTATTGTTGCAGAATATAATCCTTCTAAAAAAGAAGAAGAAGAAAAAAAAATAAGAAAAATGTTAAATGCAAATAGTTGTTTTAATATTCTATCAAATATTAGTGATAATGATTGTAAAATTCTCGGATTATCAAGTAGACCAGAAAATATGATTCATAGAATTTTTCCTGTTCCTTCAGTTCAAGTTAGACCATCGACAAGAGCAGATTATTTAGCATCTGCAACAATGGATGATGATTTAACGCATAAATTAGCAGATATAGTTAAAGCAAATCAACGAATAAAAAAACAAAAAGAAAATGTTAATGATAATGGTAAATTTAGACAAGATCATATTGATTTATTAACATATCATATTGCATCATATTTTGATAATGAAACAGTACAATTACCAAAATCTGTTCAAAAAGAACATTCATTAAAAACATTATCTCAAAGAATAAAAGGAAAAGAAGGAAGAATTAGAGGAAATTTAATGGGAAAACGAGTTGATTTTTCTGCAAGAACGGTTATTACTCCTGATCCAACAATTGGTATAAATGAATTAGGTATGCCACTTAAGATTGCGATGAATTTAACTTATCCAGAAACAGTTACAGAAAATAATATTCAAATTTTGTCAAAAATGGTTCAAAATGGAAGATTTATTTATCCAGGTGCTAATTTTGTCTATCCATTTGCAAGTTTAAAAGATGGTTCTATGTCTAAAATTGATTTAAGATATAGAAAAGGTGCGATGGAATTACATGTAGGAGATGTTATAGAAAGGCATATTTTAAATGGGGATGTTGTATTATTGAATAGGCAGCCAACATTGCATAAACAATCGATGATGGGGCATTATGTTAAAGTTTTGAATGATCCAAATTTGTTAACATTTAGATTATCAGTAACAGTGACACAACCATACAATGCTGATTTTGATGGGGATGAAATGAATGTGTTTATGCCGCAAAATATTATAACACAAATAGAATTAGAAGAAATAGCAGATGTTATGAAACAATTAATTACACCATCATCAAGTAGAAATGTTTATGGAATGAAACAAGATGGTTTAATTGGAGCATATAATTTAACATTTCCAGATGTTGATATTGATTGGAGAAATGTTATGAATATATTATCTTTCACATCATTTGATAAGTTAGATAAAATTAAAAAAGAAAATATGAATGGTTTTGGAATTTTTTCACAAATTATTCCATCAAAAATAAACATCAGTAAATATGGAGATGGAGGTAAAGTATTAATGCAGATCAAAAATGGAATTCTTAAAACTGGACATTTGAACAAAGATATGTTAGGAGATAAAAAAAGAAATAGTTTAATTCAATTAGTTTGGGATGAATATGGAGCAGAAAGGATGAAAATATTTGTTGATGATTTAGCACGATTATTAAATAATTATAATTTATACAATGGGTTTACTGTTGGGATTAAGGATATTGATGTTTCTGAAGAAAACAAAAAGCAAATAGAGACGATTATTAAAACGAAAGGATTACAACTGATAAATATGACAATGGAATTTGAAAATAATCCAGAAATGTTAGGAGAAAAATTATATGAAGAACAAATTTTTGCAGAAATGGATGCAATCAAACCTAATATAAGTAAATTCCTTGTAGAAAATGTTTATTTTAAGAATAACTTAAATATTATGAGATTATCAGGAGCGAAAGGATCTGAAACACAATATGGAGAAATGGTTGGATGTTTAGGATTACAAAACTTTGAAGGAGGGATGATTAAAAAAAAATATAATCATAGAACGTTAGTTTATTTTCATAGGGATGAAGATACTATGAAAGCGAGAGGATTTGTAGAAAATTCGTTTTCGTCTGGATTAAGTTACAGTGATTTTTATTTTCATTTAATGGCATCAAGAGAAGGATGTATACAACAAGCAGTATCAACTGCAGATACAGGATATGTTGAACATAAGTTAATTAAAGCAATGGAAAATGTTATGGTTAAATATGATGGAACAGTAAGAACAATGAAAAATGGAGTTATTCAATTTGTTTATGGTGATACAGGTGCTGATACAACAAGACAATATGATTTTCAGATGAAATTTTTAGAACATGGAGATGAAGAAATAATTAAGAAGCATTTATTTACAGAAGATGAGATGAGAGAATTTTCTGATTATTCTAAAGAAGATAATGAGAAAATAGTTAGGAAAATAATAAAATTAAGGGATAAATTGAGAACGTCAAAAATTAAAAGTAAAATGAACAGATTACTTTTAGAAACAGGATTTATGTTACCTGTAAATTTTACAAGAATTATGGAAACTGGCAAAAATTCAAATTATGGAAAAACTACATTAAAACCTGAATATGTTGTGGCAAAATTAAAAAATATTTTATCATCTTCAATTACTTCATTAATTTGTATGACTAATTCTCAAAAACTTGATCCAAAATCAATCAAATTTAAAGATGAACAAAAAGCTAAATTATCATTTAAAGGTGCTTTATACGAAAATTTATCACCTAAAAGATGTATTAAGGAATATAAATTAACTAAAGAAGTTTTTGACGATATTATTGAAGACATAATTAATAGTTATAATAAAAATATTATCGAACCAGGAGAGATGGTTGGAATTATAGCAGCAGAATCAGAAGGAGAATGTTTAACACAAATGACACTAAATGCATTTCATCAAGCAGGAACAGCTGTTGTTGCAAATATGGGTGTTCCAAGACTGAAGGAAATATTGAATTTATCTAAAAATATTAAAACTCCTTTTATGGAAATATATTTTACAAATGATTTAAAACATAACAAAGAAATGGCAATGAAAATTGCTTCATATATAAAATATACAACAATAGGCGATTTAATAACACAAATGGATGTTTATTATGAACCACATCCACAAAGAAAAGGTGGTTTTATGGAGCAAGATAATGTTAAAAATATTTTTCATGGAATTGTTGATAAAAAATCAAGTTGTACTAATAAGATTGATAATTTACCTTGGTTATTACGAATTGAAATTGATAGAGAAAAATTATTAAATGAAGAAGTTACATTATTAGATATTAAAAGCACATTTTGTAATACTTGGGAAAATAGATCAAAAACACAAAAAAAAGAGGAAAAAGTTATTTTGGATAAAATAATTAGTTATGCAATTTTAAGTAATTCAGAAGATGATGTTAAACCAATTATTCATATAAGATTTGATATGACAAATTTTGATATTTCAATAGTTCATGGATTTATGAATTTATTGTCAAATTATTTCAAATTAAAAGGAGTTCCAAATATTTTAAATAATGTTGATGTTACTGAAGAACGTTATGTAGCATTTGATAATGATAATAAAGCAAATCCTACTAACCAATTTAAAATTATTGCAGAAGGAACTAATTTATTTGATATTCGTTATATTAATGGGATTGACATTTATAATACAATTTGTAATGATTTAATTAGTATTTATGAAACATTTGGAATTGAAGCATGCCGTTCATATATTATTAAAGAAATTCAAACTTTTTATGCTAGTTCTTCAGTTGTTAATTATCATCATATATCATTGTTGGCTGACATGATGTGTTTTAACGGATTTTTAGTATCAATCGATAGACATGGAATGAGTAAATCAGATGCAGAACCATTAACAAGAGCATCATTTGAAAAATCTGTTCATCAACTAATATCAGCATCTGTTTTTGGAGAAGTTGATACGATGAAAGGTGTATCATCAAGAATTATGGCAGGATTAGTAATTAGAGGAGGAACTGGATATTGTAATATTTATTTAGATGACGAAATAGTTAAAAATTCAGAATATACTGGAATTATTGGTGATTCCGAAAGTATATTGACAAAAGATGCATTAATGGAAGATATAATGCAGTAAAAATATTAACATTTTTATAAAAATGTTAATATTTTATTTTGTTAATCTTTTATTTTGTTTTGTTAATATTCATCTTCAAGAGTTAAAATCTTAAATCCACCACCAGTACAATTATTTAATTTTAATTCATAATAAACAAATTTATCATTGATACTATAAAGTGGTATTTCATCATACATATATTTATCAATATCTTTATTCTTTTCATTCATATGACTTATCTCTCCTGTATAATTATATTTTATATTTGGTAATCCATTAATAATCTCTAAATAAAATGATGCATTTAGTACTGTCTTTTTATAATGTGTTATAACTTGGTATTTTTTATTTGGTTCAATATCATTCACTATAAATTCAGGGCCTTCATCTAAGAAAAATCTAATTATATCATTATCATCATCTCTAATAGTAACACCATAATATGGATAATTTTTATTATTTTGTGTTTTCAGATACAATTTATATTTTCCATTATCTTCCACAAATTTACCTATCATTGTAAATCCTATAATATCATTAACTTCTTCAAAATTTATATCGTCGAAAATTCCACTATTCATTGTTTAATAACTTATAAAATTCTAAAAATTCTATAGTTTATTTTCTTTTTTTTTTCAATTTTTTTTGAACTCTAAAATTATTTAATAGAATAAAATATTATAGATAGATTTTATATGGAACAAATAATTTTAGATTATTATAAAGATATTGATAAATACACTATAGACGAAGCAATTAAAAAAAGTGTTAAAATTTTAAATTTATTAATAGAATATGGAACAAAAACTTTTATGAAAGAAATTGAAGAATTTGATAAAAAAAGAAATAGTTATAACAAAAAATTAAAACCAATTCATAATAAGATTATTAAAGAATTAAAAAATTTAAATAAAAAATCAAAAATTAAATTTCATATAACTCCTGCATCATCATTTAGTGCTAATATGAATTTACCACATGAAAGTGATATGGATTTTATTATTACTGTTGATAAATTAAGTAATGAGGATTTGTATAAATTAATTTCATATTTTTCGCAAAATGGATACGAATATCATGAGACTAGAAGAAAAGACGATCCAAATAATATTCATTATGTATTGCAAAAAATTAAAAATGGTATTGAAATTGAGATTAAAATTAGAGACAGTGATAAAACAATTTCATTATTAGAAGTTCATAATAAAATTGATAATAAATTAAAAAAAGATAAAAAAAAAGTTTTAACATACTTGAAGTTTATTTATAAAAATAAAGATGCAAAATTATATAATGCATTCAAATCAATTTTTTATACATCTATGTTTGAAGGAGTTAAAAATGCAATTATTATTAAATAAATTTTTTAATCACTTATGAAAAAATCAAATTGTTAAAGATAATGTTTCATTAGAATTTAAAATTAATGAATTAAAATTTTTTTCTATATTAATTTCATTCCTATAATATTTATAAAAAAAATGATTAAATAAAAAATAAAATAATATAATTATGACATATTTATCGAAAGTTAATATATGAAAATCAGATATAACAATAAAAATTATATTTCCATTTGTAAAAATTGTTATTTTTATTTCGATAAACTTTTTACATATTAAGAAAAACGTTAATAATATTACTATGGAAAAGTCATCATCCATTATAATTTATTTATGTGTTATATCTTTATATTTGATAAATTGTTATAATAAAATTATAACAATTTACTAAAAAATTTAATATTTATCATTATCAGAATCATTATTAGAATCATTATCAGAATCATTATCAGAATCATTGTAAGATTCTGGATCATTTTTTTGTGAATTAGTATCAGTTATTTCATTTTGTTGAGAATCTGAATCATCTTTTTTAGAATCTGTTTCTGTTTCAGAATATATGTCATTATACTTTAATATTTTTAACAATTGTTCTTTTTCGAATTCCAATTTTCTAATTCGTTCAAATAAAATATCTTTATCAGTTACTAATAAATTATTTTTTTGTTTTAGTTCAATTATTTTATCAATAAAATATGGTAATTTATAAATACTAAGATAAGTAAGGACAACAACATTTATAAATAATAAACTTAAGCTACTTACTAATATACCAAATTCGCTAACACATACATAATCATTCATTTTATTTTAAATAAATGTTTTATCTTTATATCATTTTGAAATTACAAAATAAACAATTTTTTGGTTTTCTAGAACATTTAATATACTGACCAAAACAATCACTATGAATACATCTTCCACAATTATTACAAACTAAATATTTAGCATCATTTAATATACTATCAAGACAAATTGGACAATTATCATCAATTTTTGGTTCTACATTTAATTTAATTGGAATATACTTAATTTTCTTTTCAACTTTATCAACTTTTCCATTATAAAATACATCAATTTCTTTTGGAATATTTTTAATCATAATATCTAAATCATTTTCAGAATAATTTAATTTATCAGGATTTAAAACTTTCATGACACGAATCAAAATGAAATAAATATGTTTACATCTTTTTTTTCTTAATTTATAATCCATACAAGTGCATGTAGGTTTTTTAGAAATGCAAACATCATAAATTGTTCCTTTAGTGCCGAATACTTTATAATTCAAAGAGTCAATAACATCCATAAGATAAATAGGTTCTGTTAGACATTTATTTTTTCTAATCGTAATATCCATTGTTTAATTATATATAATAGATTTATTTTTATATTTGTAATTTCAATTTTTTTAATTTTACAATATTTTTGTATAGGTTTCTATTACTGTTTCATTGGATGTTTTTGGATCATTATTTAGCATTTTACGAATTGATATTGAAATATTGTTGTTTGACTGATCATAACTAATCATTAAGATTTGAGGAATAACAATTTCTCTTTTTCCTATTCCAATGTCAATTTTAAATAAATTTTTATCTCCATTTTTAAGATGTGTAATATTATCTCCTATCATGTGACCAACAACAATATTATTAACTTTAAATACTTCAAAAGCTTTTGAAACATCAATAAAATTAGAATTTATCGGATTTTTATTAAACCATAACATATTATCTTCAATATAATCAAAACCATGTTCTTCATTAATATTCAATCCGACTAACTGTTTTCCACTTCTACTAAATTTGCTTATTCCAGCTAACCAATTTCTAATTATAAAACGAATCTTATATAAATCATCATCACTTGTTAGATTAAATTGTTCTATAAAATTATTTGATAATCCAGCATGAACAAAAATAAAATCACCAATTTTAACAATTGGAATTCTATTACAACCTAAATATTTTCCATAACTTTTTCCTTCTGAAAATGCTTCTGCTTTTCTTGCTGTTCCTTGTTCCATCGCGTCATTTATTTTTGAAATATATTCTGGATCATTTTGATCGAATGTTGGTATTGTTTCAATATCATCATCATTGTATGGTCTATTTGCAAGTTGATCATTAGATAATTCTATGTAATTATAGAATGACAATATATTTTTTGGTGAAACATATTTAAAATCTTTATTTATGTTCATAATTTCATGATTTCCAAAAAGAGATATTACTGCACCACCTTTTTCTAATGCTTGATTATGTAATTGTGTTAAAAATCGTAGAATTTTTATATCATTTGGAGATTTTGTGTCTTCCACAATGGTCATAAAAGGGTTATTACGTTCTTTTGAGTCAATTTGGTCGCCAACTTGGATAACATAAGTATTAAATCCTATCCAATTATATGATTCATTAATAACACCACCAAGTTGTAATAATTTTATCATCATATCAAAATCCCCATGCAAATCACCGATTGCTATTATTCTTTCTGGTTGTTCATGAACAACACCAACATAAGTATATGGACGACAATTTTCTTGATAATTTTCATGATCAAATTCTTCCCAAGATAATTCTTCAGGTTTTGTTAAACTTTCATATGATTCACGAGGAGATTCACGAGGAGAATCATGACGAATCTCATTAAAAGACATATGTGATGGAATTTCGAAAGCAAGAGGTGGTAAAAATTTAGGTGGAACTCCACCAACCTGTTTTTTTAATTTTAAATATTTATTTTTGTATTTAACATATTTATTATAATCATCATTCATTATTATAATAAATATATATTTTAAAAATTTACTTGTTATTTATATGTTAAAACTAACATAAAACAGAAAAAAAATTGAAATTTAAACTATATAAAGACTAATGGATTTATATATAATATAGTAAGTAAAATGGCTGAAGGAAAGTTTAATGGGCGTGTTTCTAAGTTCAAATGTGCTGATTTTGATATTTCTAAGTATTCATATACAACATTAGATATTAGTAAAGCCAAAAAAGGTGATCCGAAATTTTCTGCTGCAAATCAGTGGGTAATTTTTCCTCAATATGATTATGGAAATGAACGTTTAACTGTTCCAGTTTTTCAGACAGGTATTATTAAAATCAATCAATATGGAATTCCAAAAATTAATGCTGGCTCATTTTATAAAGATGATAAGACTAGAAATTTTATTAAGATTTCTTTAGATCCAGAACAAGAATCATGTGTTGAACTTGAAACAATGTTTAAATCTATTGATGATTATACTGGTGATTTTGACACGGCAACTAAATATTTTGGACAGAGTTTATTGAATAGAAAAATTAAGCCAAAGTATATTCCTAATGTAAGAGAACCGCAAAATTTTAAAGATGAAGAAGATGAAGAAACTAAAGAGGATAACAATGAAGAAGTTGAAAAAGATAAAGCACAAAATGATGTTGACAAAGAAGGAAAAAAAGAGTATGTGAGACATAATTTTATTAAAATGAAGTTTGATACTAAATATGATACGAAAGAAGTCATTACAACAGTGTTTAAACATGTTAATGGAGAACCGAAAAAATTGGATGATATTAGAACAGTTGAAGATATTGCTAAAAATATGGGATATAATAATTCTGATAAGATTACATATCATGGATTTAGATGTTCAATTAGAATTATTGGAAGAATTTTTAAAGCATGGTTGAATAAAACTGCTAAACATAAGGATGATCCAAAAGAATATGGAATTGGAATTAAAATATTACAGTTGGAAATTATTGAAGATTCTGGTGATATGAAACCTGAAAAATTAACTTCTCAATTTGCAAATTATTCATTTGATGAACCTACAACTAAAAAAGCTATTGAAGAAAATAAAACTAAGGAATTTAAAAATTTAGCTGATAAAATTATCGATAAGGAAAAAGATAAAATGAAAAAAGAGAAAATTAAAGATGAAAAAAAAGAAGATGTGAAAGAAGATGTGAAAGAAGATGAAGAAGAAGATGACGATGATGAAAAAGAAGATGAAAATAATGATGAAGAAAAAAAAGAAGAAAAATCTGAAGAGCCAGAATCAGATGATGAGAGTGACAAAAAAAATGAATCTGACGATGAAATTGATAAAAATGAAAAAGAAGATAAATCAACAGATAGCGATGATGAAGATAAAAAACCAACTAAGAAAAAAATCGAAAAGAAAAACGATAAGAAACCAATTAAGAAAAGAAAGTAAAAAAGTATAAGCGTTTATTTAAAAAATATTTTATAACTATTATTATTAATAGTTATGAAATCAGTTATTTTTAATATAACAGATGTCAATTATGATTTAATCAAAACAACAAAAAATAAGGAAATTTATTATGATAATGGACAGCCATTATTAATTGAATTACCTTTTTTATTATTAAAAGATAAGAATGAAAAAGAGATAATATTATCAAACAAACCGAAAAATGAAAAAAATAAAACAAGTATAGATTTCTTTTTTGAACAGCTTAATAATGCAATTATTAAGATTATTAAAACGAATCGTAATGAATGGGTTGTAGATAAATCATTTACATATCATTCTATCATATCAAAAAACATAATTAAAATGAATATAATGAATACATATATTTTTAATTTAGACAAACAAAATATTGATCTAAGTAAGTTTTTAGAAATGAATGAAGAAATGTATATTAAATCACTTATCCAAGTCTCAAAAATTATTTTCAATGAAAAAGACATAATAACTGAATTAATTGTTCATCAAATTTTAATACAACCAATTATTGATTTTAAATTTGATTTTAGTACTTGTTGTTTAAATATAGAAGATTTAAATATTGAAGATCCAATCATGGAAACATCATATGATAATCAACTAAATATAGAAAAAGATGAAGAAAAAAATAATGATTCAGATGAAGAAAATAATGAAGAAAATGAAAATGAAGGAAACGAAGAACCAAATGAAGAAACAACAGAAACATCTGAAATATCAGAAAATAACTAATTTTTATTAATTTTTATTCAAAAATTAATAAAATGTAATTTCCATTTTAATAAAATGTAATTTCCATTTTAATAAAATGTAATTTCCATTTCATCAGATTCATTAATTTTACATTCTTCATCGTTATAGAATTTATTGTCAGAATCTTTTTTATTTTTTTTATTTATTTTATTTTTATTTAATTCATTCATTTGATCTGTAAGAAATTCTAAATTTTGTTTTACATAATCGATTAAACCAATCGTAAAACTCCATCTGAAAAAATTTAATTGACATAATGTTGTAATTACTTTTTTATTCATACTATATGTATATTCAAATTTTTTAACATCTCTTTTAAATGGATCAAAATATTTTTTCTTATATGTTTTAAGTTGTGATTTATAACTTATTTGTAAATCAACTTCATCACCTTCATCATTATCTATTAATATGATAGATTTCATTTTACCATAATCAGTAGCAATCCAATCCAAAATTCTTAACGATAAATCAGAATTTCCATTTATTATATTTACCATTTCTTCTTTTTTTTCATCAGATAAATTTCTTATAAATTTGTTAATCATCTTATAATATGTTTTTTCTTGCGAATTAAAATTCTTAATTTCAAATAATTGAACATCACTTCCCATTTTTTTATTATATAATGTCTCCATGCGTTTATATTGTTTTTTATTTAGAATATTATAAATAAAAATAAACATGATATAAAGGTAATTGGATAATAAATATTAATCCAATATGGCAAGGACTAAAAAGCAACCAGTTATTGAAAAAATAGTGGAGGAAAAGAAAGTAGAAGAAGTAGAAGAAGAAGAAGTAGAAGAAGAAGTAGAAGAAGAAGTAGAAGAAGAAGAGGAAGAAGTAGAAGAAGTTGAAAAAGAGGATGATGAGGATGATGAAGATGATGAAGATGAAGAAGAGAAAGAAGTTGAGGAAAAAGTAGAAAAGAAAGAACTAACAAAGAAGCAAAAGAAAGAAGAATTAGAAACTGAATTAGATAATGAATTTGCAAAAATTGCAAAATTCAGTAAAGTTTATAAGGAGTTTAGAGAGAATATGGAAAATGCGTGTATTGCAATTAAAAAGGCAACGGCTACAACGAAGAAGATTAATAAAATGTATCATGAAGATATCCGGAAGGCAAGACATATGAAAAGAAAGAATCCGAATAGAAAACCAACAGGATTTGCAAAGGAAAAAGAATTTCCAGATAATATGTTAGATTTTATTGGTGTTCCACGCGGAACAAAAATGGCAATGCCACAATACACAAAGAGAATATGGCAAGTTTTGAAAGATAAAAAGTTAGTAACTAAAAAAGATTCGAAGAATAATGGAGATGGTAGAATTATAAGAGTAAATAATGAATTACAAAAAGTATTTAATTTAACTGATGATATGGTAAAGAAGATGAACGAAACAAAAGATAGTAAAGATGTTAATGGATTAAACTTTATGACATTACAGTCCTATATTTCAAAGGCACTAAAGGCATAAATTTACTTTTTAAAATTTTTTATTTGTTTATTAAACAAATAAAAAAATTGAAAAAAATATTTGTTTACATATTCCATAATATTTTTTCAAAGATGAATAAGCCAATGGACGAGTCTGTTTTGTCCGATGTGCTTTCAATGAGATGGTTGCGTCTAAATGATGCCTATTATCGTCATCGCCAGTATAATACTTCAAAATCTAGTGATGTGTATTTTTTCATAAATAATGAAGATAAAAAATGTTATTCAAGATATACAGATTCGTTTAGAAACAGAACATTTTTTAATTCAATACACAATATCAGTGAAATTGAATATGATATAAATATGTGTACTATGACTCCGCGAGAATTCGAACAAAATGAACGTATTTTCATTCAATCACAAACACCTGAAAATTGTTTGGTTGCTGTTCGAAATTGTGGAAATGCATTGAGATTGATTCGTCCAGAGTTCATGAGCTATGAACTCTGTTTGAATGCTGTCAAACATGGAATTATGGTTTTATGTTTTGTTCCAATGATGTGGAGAACAAAAGAATTATGTTTTGCTGCAATTTGTCATGATCCCTTTTCTATCAATGATGTTCCAATGGAATTACAGACAATAAAAATGTGCAAGGAAGCAATTAAGCGTAATAGTATCATTGTTACATATATTGATTGTTGTGATCGCTGCCTTTGTGGTGATAAATATCAATCTCTATGTAAATATCATAGATTCAAGCATATTCCTAAATGCCTTTGGATATATGCAATCCAAAGAAATCCTATGGTTTTAAAATGGTGTATATATGGACAAAATAATTCAATATGTCTTTTTGCTGTTAAAAAAAATGGTTTAGCATTGCAACATGTTATTGGTCGAACTGAACATATTTGTAGAGTTGCAGTGATGCAAAACATTAAAGCTATAAAGTTTGTGTCGAATCGTTTGTTGCAAATCATGTTGTGCAAAGAAATGATCCAAAAAAATCCTTCAATTATTTTGTATGTTAAAAATCCACCAGAAGAACTTGTAATTATTGCTTTGCGCCTTGACTGGAAGTTAGTTTTTAGTTTGAATTCGAAATGTATACTAACTAAAAAATGTTTCATTGAAATCGCAAAACAACAACCAAGTTTTTTTCGTTCAGCAGATTTTGATTCTTTGGAGTATTATACATTTGCTGATCTTGTAGATGATGATGATAATGATGAATTCTTCACTTCCTTTTTGAGAGGAATTTATGATCAGTTTACAAGATAGAATGTATAGTTTGATTGTTTAATTTGATTAAACAATCAAATTTGCAATTCAAAACAACTCATTCTTAAAGTTTTTTTAATGAACATATTTTTAATTTTATTTATTTTAGGAATTGTTTTATTTACAAAAGTATATGGAAATTGTTTTAATGATTTTTTAATTAAATCTTTAAATTGTTTATATCTATGATCAAAACAAATATTATTGTTCATAAATATAAAAAAATCATCTAATGATAATAATAAAATTCCCTTTATAAAAAAATATGACAAAACATTTGTTTTTTGATTTATATATTTAGTTCCATCAATAATATCTTCAAATTTATTCATTTCATAAAAACTTAAAATTTTACTTATCTGAAATAAAATAAATTTTTGTTCAGTTGAAATTATAAAATTAAAATCATAATTCGTTTCATTCTCTACAAAAATACTATTTATTATAATAGCTAATGTTTCTGTATATGATTCACATGATGAATTAGATCCATTAACATTAAAAATTTCATTTAATAAAATATTTACATCTTCATTTTTAAAATCAAAATTATAATAATGGATCATTTCATGAAATAAAACTTTAATTAATTCTTCTTGTCTCCAAATAAAAATGTATTCATCACATGTTAATCCAGAATTAATATTTTCAGGAGTTAATATTTTATCATAATATGTTATTTCTTTTTTTTGTTTTCCCATAAAAATATATAAATTT
>Ga0265297_10004686_pt1 | contig 21933 bp, 8 predicted proteins | sample Munlanlwell13791_FD_192502 | JGI IMG/M metagenome (GOLD analysis project Ga0265297, IMG submission 192502) | Leachate microbial communities from a municipal landfill in Southern Ontario, Canada - Leachate well 137-91 | ecosystem: Engineered > Solid waste > Landfill > Unclassified | place... | reverse complement strand
TGATCATTTTTGCAGGAACTGCTACTTTACCGCTTTCAGTGGATTGCACGTTTACAATACCTTGCATGGATACTTCCAGGTCGGTACCCGTGATTTTTAGTTTGTCCTTGTCAACTTCAAAAAGGAAATATTCCAAAATAGGAATGACGACTTTTGAACTGATAACTCCGTTGATTATTTGTAATTGTTTTAAAAGTGCGGAAGTTGATGCTATAAATTTCATGTTTATCTTATTAAATTAGTTCTACAAAAAAAAATTGTGATCTGTATCGTTATTAACCATTATTTTACACTGTCAAAATTATGTAAAAAAAGACTTTATGTAATTATGAATCTTCTTTACAGTTTTTAAACAGATATTTTTTTAAGGAGGAAATATAAGGCTTTTTTTAATTTAAAAAATCTTCAATTTTCCACAAAATCCGGTCTATGTTCAAACGCTGGACGATCAGCACTTCTTCCTTCCGGTTGCTTAGAATTCCGTAAAAATACTCTCCATCTATTCCTTCTTTAAGCTCCACTTTAGTTCGTATATCTGAAGTTTTGTAATACAGGCTTAGGCTTCTGGAATGATTACCGGTTGTAGTAACTTTAATGATTATTAATGGTTTTGAGTGCATCAAGGAGTCCTTTTTATTCTTATTCATATTGTATGCGATATTTACAAAATACAACTCACTGAATGCATTAATAAATGCTTTTGCTTTAATATCGCTAATATCTTTTATTATTGAATTGGTTCCTGAATTTACCAATTCGAATGAATAGTCAGGACTAACCTTTAGTGTAAAGGAGCTGTCAGGCATATCTTTATATTTGATAGTAATTTGTTTTATGTTTGTCGGATTATAATGGAATAATTCTTTACTTCTCCATTCATCAATATTTGTATAGAAATATCCTTCCGACAAGTAGCCATACCATCCGGGAATGTGAACAATGAAGGGAATTTTCCCTTTTTTATCCAATGCCATAAATGTTGCGGTATAGTCTTGAGTGGGTCCCCCGACATAGATTACTTTAAGGGGTTTTTTCTTTTTTGTATAGATTTCAACTTTTACTGACTCCGTTGACATGTTTTTTATCACAGATTCCATCATACTTTTCGGCACAGGATTTTTTACCTCAATTTTAAATAATACTTCCAGCATATTATCAATTCTGACATTGTTGGCCGGATATGTATTGTTGATCAGCCACTGATTTTCTTTTCGGGAAAGAGTTATCTTATTTCCCTGCATATCGGCAATGAAAATTTTGGAGATTTGAGCAGTGTCTTTGACTGAAAATGCATCTTTTTCCAATTTCAGGGTGCTGCTTTTGTTTTCCCTGATGATCAGAAAACTGGCGATGATAAGTATTAACAGAATAATGAGATTAATAACGTTCTTTCTCTTCATAGGTGTTTTGTGTTTTTGAAATGAAAGAGAATCTTTTTTTACGGATGAAAGTAAATATATATCCGAAAAGCAAAATGAAAATTACTGGTAACACCAGATTGATAATCTGCCATTTGACTTTCTCTTTTTCAACCTTGGTCGAATTTAAAAGCCGAAGTTTAAATTGCTTGCTTCTTAACTGTAGAATATCACTGTCGTCAATGAGATAATCAATTGCATTCAAAACAAATGTTTTATTTCCAAATGTTTGATTTGTAAAGCGATCGTAACCCAATGGGAAATACTGTTCCCGGATTTTGCTTACTTGATTTGCAATTACATCTCCGTCACTAATAAATATCATTTTTGTAGGTTTTCCCTGTTCCCTAAACTCCCCATATTCTCCTGTTTTAAGAGTCTCAGCAGAAAGGCGGTTTTTATAGATTGAAGGAAAAGAACCTTCCACAAGGACGGAAAGCATTTGAAAGCTTTTATCAAAGAGTTCCGGATTAGGTTCCCGATGGGCATCAAGAATACTGATCTGTACAGGATTGTATGCCAGTCGGCTTGTTTCGGATGAAAGAAGCAGGGGAGTCTTCTTTATCCGGGGATTTCCAACGGTATCCATAGAACTGGCAAAGCGGAACCATATCGCATTCAGATTGTTGACAATGGGATGGTTCAGGATGGGAAAGACAAGCGGGTAGTACAGCCATGGTCTGAAATCCTGCTGCGGTGTTCCCATATCAATAAGCACCGGTATGTAATGGCATTGAAGATCCTGGACAAGATTGTAATTAATTCGGATCCCATATTTAAAAAGCATATCATTCAGGTTCAGGTCGTAGGCAATACTTGTTGCGCTACCTGTTTCCGTTAGGCTGTCAATTTCAGCCTGAAGTTGTTCCAACAACCATAATACTTTGCCTCCGCGAACTACAAATTGATCAATCTTATATTTATCCAGTTCAGAAAATGTACTTCTGGGTTTTGCAATAATCAACAAATCGAGGCTGTCAAGTATTCCAACCTTGTATATGGGTAAGTTAATCCTGCTCACATCATAATACTCTTCAAGACTTTTTTGAATGTCCCATGTTTCTTTCTCATTCAATTCTCCATGCCCTTCAATAAAGGCGATTTTTTTTCTTTTCGATTCTGAAAGTTTTTTTATGGTGTTGACAAAATCATATTCCAACCCAATAATAGAATTGTGTAACACTTGATCAGGAGCAACACCGATTTGTTGTTTTAAAAGTTTAATGGGCAAAGAACGTCCTTTATAATAAACTACGGCTCCCGGGAAAATGATTTTTTGAGTCTTATTATCTTTTGTTACCACTTCGAGATTGACAGGCTCAAGTCCTTCGTTAATGAGCTGATTATAAATTCCTTCCTCATCCTTAGCAGATATATCTTTCATAGGATCAATAAATTCATAATCAATTCGCTTCCCTGAAACAGCTCTCATTTCATCCAGTAATTCCTTTGTAGATTCCTTAAGCCTGCGGAAACCTGCAGGCAATTCACCTTCAAGGTAAATTCTGATATATACTTGGTCGTCCAAATCATTTAACAATTCTTTGGTGGCATGACCAAGTGTATATCTTTTATCCTGAGTGAGGTCAAAGCGTAAAAAACGGAATTGTGCAATAATGTTTAGTAAAACAATTATTCCTATAAAAATAAGAGTACTGATTAAAGATTGCTTCTTTTTTTGTTGAATCGAATCGGTATGATTTTTCTTTTTGATTACCATTTTCTTTTTTCAATAATCAGTTTGGTTAATAAGAGGAAAAGGGCAGACATACTTGCAAAATAAATGATATCACGCGAGTCAATAACTCCTCTGCTGATGGACATATAGTGTGTATTTATACTCATAAATTCGAGAAACGGATCAATAGCACTTATTAACATCAGGCCACGCAGCAAATCAATAAGAAGATAGAAAACGAAGCAGAGAAAAAGGGCTGTTATAAAACTAATGATCTGATTATCATTTATGACAGATGCAAACAGACCAAATGAAACGTAAATGGCTCCAAGGAAAAACAAAGCAAGATAAGACCCCCAAGTGCCTCCGATATCCATATTACCTATTGGTGACGATAACAAATAAACACTGATAAAGTAAACCAGGGAAGGAAGTAATGAAAAAACAACCAAACTAAGGTTTGCAAAGTATTTGCCAAGAATCAGGCTGGTATCGCTTATCGGTTTGGTCAGTATTATTTCAAGTGTTCCGGCTTTTCGCTCCTCAGCAAAAGAACGCATGGTAATGGAGGGAACGAGAAACATAAACACCCATGGTGCGATTTCAAAAAGTTGATCCAGACTTGAATATCCATAATCAAAAATATTTGTTTCAGGAACGATCCAGAGGAACACTCCATTAGTGATCAGAAAGACAATAATTACAACGTATGCAATTACTGAGCTCAAAAAACTGTTTAATTCTTTTCTGTAAATGGCAAACATAATCAGGAATTTGCAGTTAATTGTTGAAACACTTTTTCAAGACTTTCTCCTTCGGGAATAATTTCAAGAACAGGATTATTAATAGAAACGGCAAAGGTGAATATATGTTCCCTGAACTCAGGATCGGATGAGGTCATTATCCATTTTCCATCTTTTTCTTCAATAGTATCAAGGCCAGGGATACTACCAAGTATTGCTTTTGTAACAGGGTTTTTAAATTCAACACGGAGGCGTGATTTGTTTTGAAATTTATGTAAAAGTAATTCTGTTTTCTCATCGGCAATGAGTCGTCCATTATTTATAATGATAATCCGGTTGCACATGGCTTGTACTTCCTGCATTATGTGTGAGGATAAGATAATGGTTCTTGTTTTTCCGATTTCGGTTATTAGATTCCGGATACCTATTACCTGATTGGGATCAAGACCGCTGGTTGGTTCATCCAACAAGAGTACTTCAGGATCATGAATCAGGCTTTGTGCAAGGCCAACTCTTTGACGAAATCCTTTTGACAACATGCCTGTTTTTTTATGACATTCAGGTACTAAGCCTGTAAGTTCAATTAATTGTTCGATCTTGGATGTGGCATGTTTACCCATTTTGTGCATTCTGGCAATGAAATGCAGGTATTCCCTGATATACATATCATCATATAATGGATTTTGTTCAGGAAGATACCCTATTAATGACCTGACCTGAAGGGGATGTTCAAGTATATCATATCCGTTTATTTTGACAGAACCTGAGCTTGGGAAAGTATAACAGGAAATAATCTTCATGGTGGTTGATTTCCCTGCCCCGTTAGGTCCTAAAAATCCAACAATTTCTCCTTTGGTGACTTCAAAAGAGATGTTGTCAACAGCTTTTTGAGTACCGTATATTTTTGTCAGGTTTTTTACAACGACTGTCAAATCTTTTCCTATTAAAATTAATTTCAAAAAATCAGGGAGCAAAATTACATATTGCGTTATGATAATTCATCAATATACACGCATTAAATGGAATATAAAATGTGATTTTCAAGTAAACGATCAAGAGATTAAAGATAAAATGGAGGATAAATTACTGTTGGAATTGATTTTAATTGTTTTAAGCCCTGCTTTCTCTCCTGCCAACACATCCCTGTCGCTATCTCCGATAAAATAACTTTCGTCTCTGTTGATTTTATAAAGATTTAAGGCTTTTTCCAAAAGGAGGGAGTCAGGTTTTCGGCAAATACATTTACTGCTTGTTTCATGATGAGGACAGTAAAAAATGTCCTTAATGCAGATTGCATGTTGTTTGAAGGAATTGATTAACAACTCATGTATATGCCTGACATCATTGTGATTATATATTCCTTTTCCTATTCCTGCCTGATTGGTAATCACAATCAGCAAATATCCTTTCCTCTGAAATATTTGAAGTGCTTCAACAATACCTTCAACGAGGGCGAAATGATCGGGAAGATAATTGTAGTGACCTTCTTCGCGAAGAATGACCCCGTCTCTGTCTAGAAATACTGCTTTTGCCATTTTAGGTTGCACTTTTTATGAGCTAAAGATAACGATATTCTTGAGAAGGCAGAAAATATTGTTTTGAAATCATGTGTGTTTTAAGTATTTTGATAAGCAATGATTCACTAATTTTGTTACCCTATTTATCATATTAAAAAAACATTACCTTGGTTAAACCTATTGTAATTATACCAACATATAACGAAAAGGAGAATGTCTCAGATATTATCCATGCGGTTTTTAAATTGACCGAACCTTTTCATATACTAATTGTTGATGACAATTCACCGGACGGGACTGCTCACATCGTGAAGAACTTAATTTCGCAGGAATTCAAGGATAGATTATTTATCCTTGAGCGTGAAGGAAAGCAGGGACTCGGGACAGCTTATATAGCAGGTTTCAGATGGTGCATGGAGCATAATTATGATTACATTTTTGAGATGGATGCTGATTTTTCGCATAATCCTAATGACCTGATACGACTTTATCATGCCTGTTGCAAGGATGGTTATGAGCTTTCCATTGGATCAAGATATATCAGTGGAGCAAACGTAGTAAACTGGCCTTTGGGAAGAGTTTTACTTTCCTATTATGCTTCCCGCTACGTAGGTATCGTTACGGGAATGCCCATTAAAGATACTACGGCAGGATTTGTATGTTATCATCACTCCGTACTCCGTGCCATTAATTTGGATGAAGTCAAGTTTAAAGGATATGCATTCCAGATTGAAATGAAATTCCTTAGCTGGTTGTATGATTTCAAAATCATTGAGGTTCCCATCATTTTTACAGATCGTACCAGAGGGGTATCAAAAATGAATAAAAAGATTATTAAAGAGGCATTTTTTGGTGTGTTGCAAATGAAATTAATGAGCCTTTTTAAAACATACGATAGAAGTAAATTATAATAGCAGTCCGGGAAGAAAAAATATTATTTTCATGAGGTCATATTCTCATTTATTCCATCTATTATAAACCTGTATGCTTAAGAAAGTATACTTTTTCCTGACTTTGACACTTTAAAAACCGCTCTATTGTAAGATGTTGATTATGTGTTATCTGTAAATTTGCGCTACCGAAATGGGTGGCGCAGAGTCGAATTAAGGAAAAAATCACCACTTGAGGAATTGCCTAGTGAACTGTAGTTGATGATTTTTTCAGTTTCAATCAATGATCTTATTCGACCCCCTTCAGGGTCGTTTTCTCACTGTTTTTACACTCCTCCCTTCGGTCGGAGTTAGTCATTTTCAACCCCATTCGGGGTTGATTACGTTTTATAGTGTCAGTACTTTCGTAAGAATTTTACAAGGGTGAACGAAAAATAAACTTAAAAAACGTAAGAGCGTTGGGGAGGCAAAAAAGCGGGCTAGGCGTGGGGTTAGGGTAAAATGCGTGAAAATTCGTCAAAGGCGGTTTCCGTTTGATGTTTGCTTTAAAGAAATATGATCATAGAAGGAAGTTAGTTTCAAAGTCGGGAATATTAAAGGAGTGATAAAGCTAGTAGCAAAGATCACTTACTTTGACTGAATTTTCCGCATTTTGACATAACAGGGTGGAAGCATTTTTTTGCCTTGAATTTTTGATTCTTTTTGTTCAAGTAAAAAGAATAAAAAGCCCGCAAGGCTTGAGGTCATAAAAAAAAGAAAAAGCCACTACCTGTGGAATTGCCTCAGTGAACTGCTTTGATATTTTTTTCAATTTAGATAAATCATTTCTTGACTGCAACAACGAAATGGGTTGCGCATTGTCGAAGTCAGGAGCAGTCCGGGAAGAAAAAATATGATTTTCATGAGGTCATATTCTCATTTATTCCATCTATTATAAACCTGTATGCTTAAGAAAGATATATAGCAGATTATACCTTTTTTTTGGATATCTTTAATGGTACAATAATTCCCGTTGGTATAAAATAAAAAACCCTGCATAAAGCAGGGTTTTTTATGGAAACAGACACTTGATTATCTGGCGATAATAAGTTTGTTATTAATCTGATGTTCACCAACATTAAACCTTATAAAGTATAGGCCGGAAGATAAACTTTCAATATTCAAAGTCCCAAAGTATTGATCCATAAAGCCTTCGGCAACATTCATGACTTTTTGGCCTAAGGAATTATAGATAGCGATATTTACCGGCATATAGAATGGTAAGTGCATGTCAATGGTCACTTCCTTCTGTGCAGGATTGGGATAATAATTGATATTGGAAAGCACGTCTGACTCATCCAATGAAGATGTACTTGGAACAACATAGATCGTTCTCGTTATATCACCGGAACAGTTTCCTGAAGGATCACATACACTGTATGTATAGGTGTATAGTCCAAGTTCAAGGGTATTCCCGGGATAGTTGCCATTAGCATTGTAAGTAATCGTGAGTTGTGATTTGGGATAGTAATTATCAGATACCTTGATGCCAGGATCATCAAATGTTTGCCATTGCTCAACTGTAAAAATTGAAGGACCAATCAGTTCAATTGTGGGTTTGACGCGATCTACCACAGAAACAGTTCTGCTGATGGTGGCGGATTGATTTCCTGAACCATCAATAGCTTTGTATTCAATAGTATAATTGCCAAGCTGATAATTGTTGACAGAACCTGTAGTAAAGATCAGAATGCCTGTTTTATCGTAATAATTATCGGTGACATCAACACCAGGATCATTGAAATTCTTATGAACATCCAAAATGTAGGGATTATCACCGTTTAACGTAATATCAGGGGCTTTTGTATCTTCCACAATAACATCCCTGTCCACACAAACGGGTCCGTTTCCGGAAGAGTCAGTGGTACAATATGTTAGGAAATATGTTCCGATCTTGTAGGGATTGACTGTTCCTTTAACGGTATAAGAAATATTATTGTCATAGTTGTCAGCAACATTGGCACCCGGATCAGTAAATACGGTATTAACTTCATGGTAAATTGGATTTGTCCCGATCAGACTGATTGTTGGATCTTTTTTATCCTGTACAAAAACATCTCTGTAAACTTTGACCGTATTTCCTGCGTTATCCTCGGCAACATATTCAATTTGATAATGTCCAACCCACATGGTGTTGACAGTTCCGGATGAGGATGTTTGTTTAATTCCGGAACAATTGTCGGCAGCTGTAAAACCGGCTTCGGTGTACGTTCCGAAAACAGGCACATATTCGGGATTATTGCCCGTCAAATTAATAGTGGGTTTGATGATATCAAGAAGTACTTCTACTTCTCTGACGACCTCATCTGCTTTGTTGCCGGCAGGATCACTTACATTATATTTAAGTTCGTAAATTCCGGCTTTTGTAGAATCAATATAGCCGGTTCTGATTACTTTTGAAGTGAGATCACCCGCTTCAACATCAAATGCATAATAACCTGGATCAACAAATGATTCACAACTGTTGGAGATTACAAAATTCCCTCCATAAAGAGTAATGACAGGTTTGTAAATGTCATCCGTTATTATCAGACCATAATCTTCAAACTCACCACTATAATTCGGACCACATCCTTTATTATGTAGCTGTCCGGCATTCGTAGCTAGTCTCATCTTATAAAGACCACTTGGTATTGCAGATGGAATAGTGATTTTAACCGTCCATGACAGTGTAGTTGCGTTATAATCTGTGGCTATTTCTTCTCCGGCATCATCAAAATCACCATTTTGATTCAAATCTATGAATACTGATCTTGTAATTTTGTTAAAGTTGGAATTTCTGTAAAGACTTAAAGTGTAAGTTCCTTTCTTGGAAACGACAGCCCGTTTTGTATTGCTGTAATCAGTATAGGCAGAGATACCCACTAAGGAGCTTTGATCAATAAGGGTATCACCGCGGCTGTTCAAGAAAACAACCTGTGATATTCCAACATCGGAACTTAAAACTCCAACCTGAGGTTGACAGCTTTTATACACATAAATGTATGATGTTTTGGTTAATGAGTCGGAACCAATGCTATTAGTGCCAACCAATTTGACATTATAATAGCCTAATTTATCAAATTTGACTTTTACAATGGGTTTGTCCAATGCACCATCAATAATTGAATAATCAGCCGGTGTAATTTCCCATCTCCACTGACCTACTGTTTTATCTGATTTATCAGTTAAGGTAACGTTGTCATAAGTAGTTACCTTTACGAAGTCGGCTTCAAACTCAATGGCAGGTTTTTTCGTTGGTTTTAGGATAACAAGAGTATGATAAACCGTATCCAGCTTTTCACAACTGTTTACAATAAGGCGGATTTTATAAGTACCGGTTTGGGTATATGTCCAGTATGCAATAGAATCCCAATTGTCGGCAATTCCATTTCCTGTCAAATCCCATTCAAAATCTAATTGAACTCCGGTTGACTTACTTGTAAATGTAATAGGCTGATCGGTGTAGGCTGTATCCGGAGCATCAATGATAGCAACAGGATCAGGAGGGGTGAGGACGGTTGTTGACCATTTTAACTCGAATCCTGCTCCAACAGCACGGCAATTTACATAAAACTCAAGGAATAAAGAACCTGTTTTGGAAATAATGGAAGCAGGTGGAGGCATAATCAGGTTGTTGGCTCCATTGGTGAATCCATTTGGATAGATAGGATTGCCTAACATATCTTTAAGATCTAAATGCAATGGAATACCGGTATTATTTTCACCATCATATACTTTTAATGCATCCGGAGGTAAGGTAGGACATGCGTTGGTGGTGATATTTGCAACATCAAAATCAACAAAATCAAGAGTGATGGAAGTTGCGCATTTTGGCTTTATCAGGAAAGAACATGTTTTGTCGCCTGTGGGATTAATCGGGTTACTGTAATTATTTGCCAATCCTCCATCATCATAAATAAATCCTGAACGAAGGTTGGTAGATTGATCGCTGCACATTAGCATTTCTTTTACTACTGTGATATAGTCAATCTTGACCATGGAATCAATACCCACCATATTGGTAACAACAAGTTTAACCGTGTAATTCCCTTCTCTGTGGAACATAACGGTTGGTTCACGGTCTGTATTTGAAGGATAGAAAGTATGAGTAGATAAGCCTAGCACGGTGTCAGGGGTAATCACCCATTTCCATGAAGTTGGTCCCATAGTGGTCAAATCAATAAAGTCAACAGGCATTGATTTGGTTATGGTGTTAACATTTGATACAAAATTGACGATTGGTTTGGAAGTAGGTGTAATTACAAACGGGGTTACCACTAAAGGTTGAGAAACCAAAGTGTCGTCACATGCATAAAGCACAGCTTTTACAGTCACAGCTTTTGTTCCGGTGGAGGTAAAATAGTACTTCCCGACAGAAGCTGTATCATCAGTATTTCCATCACTGTCATAATCCCATAGGTAGATTATATTTCCCTCAACATCTGAACTAGGTGTGAAGATAGTCAATCCGTTTAAGTATGTGGTATCAGGATATTCGACAGAAACCTTTGGTGCTGTTTCTTCTTCAACATAAATAAAGTAATCTTCAACTTCTCCATATTGGGTTGAGGTACAAACCAGAGGTGTAACTGTTCCGTAATCGCTGGCTATCCTCATTCTGTGAACACCGGGTGTTGCATAGCAGGGAATAGTAATATTGTCTTTGGTTATAGCTCCTTCAGGAAGATTTAACCACATTTTAACACTTTCCGTGACATCAAAGACGCCATCATTATTCCAGTCAATAAATATACCTGCAGATTGTACGTTTAGTTCACCATGCTGAATGAGAATCGGATAGGATACTTTTTTGAAAACAGAAGGCAATGGATAAGGATAGACTTGAACAGCCGTATTTGTAGTCCCGATTCCACCTGCCAATGTTAATGTTGAATTGTTAATTTCCTCGAAAACCACTTTCTTTGTTCCGATCAGGAAGCCTCCGGCATTGAGACGTGTCACATCACAGTATCTTAAATAATTGGCATAATGAATGACCGGAACATTTCCCGGAGGGTTGGAACTTTTAACGGTATATGTTATTCCATCAATAACGATACTGTCGCAGGAAGCATCAATGATATTTCCGATAGTAGCTTTGGGATTGATATCCAATGCCAACCAGAAATCTTTTGTGGATTGAAAATTGAAATATACATCAAAATAGAATGTTCCGGACGGATTTATGACAGGATTTCCCAAAGGTGTTTCAAAGGATAGCGGATTTCCGTCAACATCATACAAGCGTGCTGCAACGATATCTGATGGATTTGTTGAGGAAGCGGCATTAAAGTAAAGTCTTGTAATGCTAAACTGATTCAATGGACCACCTGCACCTGCTGAGATACTAACTTTAAGTATTTTAGCCCAGTTGAATCCGGCAAAAACGCCACCGGTATCGGGATGAATTGCGAAAGCTTTTTCTCCAATTCTTCTTTTACCTATTGGGTTTGAAATGGAAGGATATCTCATTGTATCATTTATTTTAATCGAATCAAATGAGGCATCGAGATAATTTCCAAGAGGGGACAGAGGATCAATGTCATAGGCCAAAAACAAAGAATTCCCGACAGGAACAACATATCCTGTGTTGAAGGAGAAAGATAGGTTACTTCCGACAAAATCAGTTTCTCCAACTTGATTTGCAGCGCTTAAGGGATTTCCGTCCCAATCAAACAAGCGTGCTTTTACAATATTATTCGTATCGCTTGTTCCGCTGGTTGAGAAGTGAATTTCCCCGATTGGGAGAGCATCAGCCAGTCCGCTGACATTTATCTTTGCGGTAATGATTTTAACTAATTTCGTGCCCGTAACAGCATCGCTTGTATCAGGATGCTCAGCTGAAACCGAAAGTAGTTTCATGCTGGGTGGTTGGTCGGCTCCTACAAGTACTTTTCCACTTGCTTTTCTGGGTTCTTTATCAATATCCAGTAAAAGGGCAGGAACAACTGATCCAAGAGAAGGAACTTCAAGGCGCGGGCTGGAACTACTAAGATGTAAATTGGTTACAGAAGTATAATAGGGATTGATGTTATCCCAGGAATTAAGGTCATGCACTCCGTAAGCACCCGATGTCCAGGCTTTCCATGTCGCAAAATCGTAAATATAACCGGGGCCTGAGGTGGTATAAAAGGTATAATTGGAAGTGGAACCGGGATAATAATATGCATTGTATTCAATTTCGAAAGGAGAGTTAACAGTTTGGAAGGACAGGAGACAGCCGGCAGATTCACGTGCAAAAATGTTGTTCTTAATTGTACTTCCCTGTCCAGAATTAATGCCATGCAAACATGTGTTGGAATAGGAATTTGAAGTGCCATTGATGCGGATTGAATTGTGTGCTGCATACAAACCACGTCCGTTGTTAAGATAAACGCCATAATTATTCGATGTATTTGCAAAATTGGAAATCATATTGTTGGTAATATAGCTGGTACCATAAGGGGAATAATTGTTTTCATATCCCAAATAGATGGCATACATACCCGGATAAATGATATTGGCATCAATGTATGTGTTGCGGCAATAATATGTATTAATAGTATAGGCGGAAGAAGCTTGTATGAAGTTGTTATTGAACAAGTTCCGGCTAATCTCAAAATCGGTTTGATATTGAAGCTGAATTGATTTGTAATAGGCATAATTGAAGGTATTTCCAATGACCTTGTTCCCGGTGCAATAGACAGAAGTAGAGGTGCCAACAAAGTTTACAGCACCAAAATAAGAAGTGGAGTTTGTGGTTGCACCGCCATAATTAATGGTGTTGTTTTCAATCAAGGTATAATTTGCACTATTGCCATAATAGGTAGATGTTGCATAATTGGCATCTTCACCTTGTGCTGCGTTAATGACATGATTGTAATATCCGGTAGAAGTTACAGAGTTCAAAACACACCCGCTGATGGTGTTATAATCGGCTGCATTGGTAAGAAATACACAATTACTGTAACTTGTATTGCTACTGTTGATGGTAAGATTTTTAAAGGTGATGTAATCGGCACCATTTAAAACAATGGTTGACCTGTCCGTTGTCGAACTTCCATTATAGGTTAGGATACATGAGCTTCTGTTGGAACCTTCAAAAACGACACGGGCATTGGACGAGACACCTGTAACAGGATTGAAAACAACACGTTCGGTATAAGTATAAGGCAGAACTATGAATGTTACCGGACCTGCAATGCCATAATTAAGTGCATTTTTGGCAGCATTAAATGTGGTATAGGCTCCGCTTGTTTTTCCAGTTCCGTCAATGTAATAGGTGCCTGGAGCCAATGCGGTGTACCCCGTAATGAAGAAGGTGTCAGATGGATCAGGATCACCGGTGATTTGAGGATTGATCCGGGTAGTAATGGTGTATGTTCCGGCAGCAGAAATAGTCAGTTTTTGTTTGAAGGTATAATCGGCTGTTGCCATTGATATAAGCGGACTGCTCATAATGAATGTATCAAGAACCCATGCTCCTGTTCCCAAACGGTATGAAAGGTAAATGTTCTGAGCTGGAATATCTTTGTAGCCATTATTCTTTAATGTGACTGTAATTGGAATACTTCCAATGTAGGGGAGGGTGGGTAGCATGGATACAATATCAAGGTTGTAATCTGCAATATAATGATCAGCACCAATATAGGATTGAGCTGTTGTTCTGCTTTCACCATCAATATCTGTGGTAACTTCAGGTAAAACGATTCCTGATTTAAGCGCACCACTGGTCAAATGAAGATCTCCAGTGTTTGGGGAAACAAATGATGGATTGAAACTGACAGAGTTTACATCGAAGGTGGAAGATGCAATACGCCATGCAGCAAGGTTGTTTTGGGCAGTTCCATTCCAGTTGGCAAGATTGGCTCCGGAAGAATACCAGTCATTGTAATTCATCAGTGAAACCGGATTATAGGATGTAATGGACCCACTACCCACATAAACTGCATAACCTCCTCCTGTAATGGAAGAAATGTTATTATAAACATTGGTATTAAGGTAACTAGTACTACTACTTGGAGAATAAAAATACATGCCATAACTGCTCGTATTCCCTCCTAAGATATTAATACTGTTGTGATAGTAGTCCGTGTAACCGGCATAATAGTGATAAATACCGTAGGTTGTACCTGTTCCGTTCATCTGAGTGATGAAGTTATTGGATACCAAACTTCTGTATGACGAAGTTCCATAGCTATAATAATAGTAAATACCATAATTTGTATTTGTTCCATTTGAACCTTTCAGAAGAATCTTATTATTCGATAAATTGAACTTGCCACTGCTGTTATTCTGTGAATAATTATAGTAAATGCCATATTGAGTGGAATTGGCTGATACAACAATATTGTTGTTGTTCGTTTCATGCGTATAATAGTTTGAGTTGAGATACATACCATATCCTGTACCTGTGGTGGTTACATTTATAGTATTGTTCCTGAAAATGTTATCATAATAGCAACTGGAAAAATACACACCATAGGCTGTGCTTCCTGCACTTAATGTAATTATATTGTCATTTGCTGTATTATTATAATAACCACTATTGAATTGAATTCCATAAGCACCGGAAGTACTGGTCAATGTAATTGTGTTATTATTACAATAGGAGTTATAACCGAATGAACTCAGGTAAATACCATATAGAGTTGTAGAAGAGGTAGAACTCATAATATTATTGTTCGTTTCAATTCCCCGGTAACTTTGGACAAAAATACCTTGATAATAAAAATCTTTAACCAGGTTGTTGTTGGCAACAAAGCCATAAGTGCTTGGATAAGAATAACCTGAGAAATAGATGCCGTAAGATCCGTTCAGTATGGCATTGTATCTGAATTGGTTGTATTGGCAGTGTGTGGAAGTGGTATTACCATAAGAATATATAACTGCGTTATTATTCGATGTGGTTGTTGTAGCAGGGCTTATAAACACATTGTTTAAAAACTGGTTGTAATTTGAAGCAGTTGCAAGTTCCAATACTCTTGCAAAAGTTGGATTTGTACTTTGTATGGTCATATTCTTAAATGTGATATAACTTGCACCGTTGAATTTCACTACATAGTTTGCCTCGCTGGTAGCATTGGCATATGAAAGAATGACTTTACTACTGTCGAATGAAGCAGATTGGAAAATGATCTGGTTGGCAGAGGAAGTTCCGGGTGCGGTTAGCAATATCTGCTCGTTGTATGTTCCATCACTTACGTTGATAGTGACCGCGCCACCGCAAAGCCCACCATTGTTAATTCTGGTTACTGCTTCAGTAAAGGATTGGAAATTGGTAGAGGAAGATGCTTGTGAAGGATTAATGGTATAGGTTCCACCGGGTAAACCAAGGGAAATATTGTTTCTGAAAAAGGTATCATTGTATGGTTGAGGATCGGGAGTACCCATGGAAGTCCCCGGAACACCATTGATATATTTTGACGTATAAACTTTCAAACTATAAAAAGTACCGGTTGTTAAAGCAAGTGATCCGATATTGACATTGGTGCTTTGGCCTCCGTTCAATGTGCCGGTCCATGCATAGTATTGAGGTGTTCCTCCGTTAATTGTCCACCAAATAGTGTCGCGTGTAACACTGCTTGTTCCATAGTTTGTTAGTGTGACGCTAATGGCCTGCGGGGTAGAGCAAATGGGGATAGAAAGCGAAGTAATGGCTGAGATACCGGCATCAAGAGCAGGGGGATAGTATTCATAAGCACCAATAGTTGGGGTAGTTTTACGTGTAGTTCCATAAATATCCGTTGTTATTCCGGTATAACCTGCACCTGCATTTAATGAACTCATGAAATGATTTGGCGTATTGGCTGGCATAAAGGTAACTGACTGATTCTGAGAGTTCAGATCATAACCGTATGATTGCCAATTACCCAAGGTGGCAAAACTCCCATAACTTGCACTATAGCCAATAGATGCAGATGTTTTAGGAACGTAGTAATTATTGTAGTTATAGGTATTCCCATTAGCCGGATCGTAATAGTAGAAGGCATAACCGGATCCCGTGTTTATCGCATTGTTGTTAACGATATTGTTATAGGAATAGGAACTGCTTGGTGAATAGAAATACAAGGCGGTGCTGTTGGCATCCCCTTTTGCAACATTAAACGTATTTGAATAAAGATCAATGTACTGGATGTAATATCCATAAATTCCATAATTGGAACCAAGTCCAATTGGAGTGTAAACATAATTATTTGTTATTTTTCCTCTGAGTCCTGACGAGCCGTTTCCGTAATAAACTCTGATACCTTGTGAATTATTAGTGCTTTTTACGATAATCATGTTTGTTGAGTAATCAAAATCGTTGTAACTGTAATAGGTGTACAATCCATATACCGTTGAGGTGTACTGCCCAATGTCAGAGATATAATTATTGATTACCCTTGGAGATCCTTGGTTATAGAAATAAACACCCATGTAATAAAATGAATCAATCTGGTTTTTAATGATATAGACATTGGTGTCCAGATTGGCAGATGAATATCCATAAATATAGAATGCCATGGAACCATACTTTATTGTATTATTTGTGAATGATACATTATATAATTTATAGTTGGAGGTACTGGGTTTATAAACGATGTAGTCATTGGAACCGGTGGTTGCACCGAGGCGTCCATACATTTTACAACTATCAATAGTGATATAGCGGTTGTCGTTGACAAAATCAATGATTCGTCCATACGATCCGGAAGTTGCTCTGAAAGTTATATTTTTAACAGTGATATATTTGCTGTTCTCAAAACGGACGAGATAATTATCTGTTGATCCACCGGCAGCGTATTGAAATTCAACTGCTTTGGTGTTGGCATAATCGTTTCTAATTGTAACCGTATTTGTTGAGGAGATTCCGGGGATTTTACCAAGATAAATATTTTGGTTATATACACCTTCCCTGATCAGCAGGGTAACTGGTCCGCAAATACCATAGGCATTCATGTAAGTTGTGGCATCTTTTAAGGTGGCAAAATGTGGATTAGTGCCTCCAACTGTCAGAACGCCTTTTAATTGCAGATAGGCTGGAGAAACAATCATGTCGTTTCCTGTTTGCAAATCAGTTGAACTATTGGGCGCATCAGTCCATACATAAATACTGTCTCCCTGGCTAAGTGTTAGAGTTCCGATATTATAATCAGCATAAGCATTTGGTGCTAAAGAGATTGATGTCAGGGCATAGGTGTTAACGGAACCACTGAAGTTCTTTTTATACTTAATATCCAGGGAAGTAATTGTTGTAGATCCGTAATTCATGGCTCTGACCTGAATAGTTGCTGTCCCCGGGCATACTGCTGCAGTTGGGGATGGTGACAGGATGGCATAAATACCTGCGTCCAGAGCATATACGTCATATTCATGAGCTCCAACATCTGGAGTGGCGGTATTTCTGGTTTTTCCGTCAATATCATCTGCAATAATAGTGGAAGCTGCAGTGCCTTTATTATCCATATTCACTGCACTGACATGAAGGTCGGTTGATGATTTATAAACAGGATCCATTGAAATGGAATTGGCATCTCTGGATGAGGCGGTTTGCCATGCCGACAGGGTAGTAGCTGCAGTTCCACTCCAGCTACCCAGGTTGGTTCCCGTGGAATACCAGTTATTATAATCCATTGTCGCAACAGGGTTGTATGAGGTAATGGAGCCACTGCCTACATAAATGGCATAGCCTCCTCCTTTAACAACGGATATATTGTTTACCACATTGCTGTTGAGGTAATTGGAAGAACTGCTGGGAGAATAAAAATACATACCATAACTGCTTGTATTGCCTCCCATGATGTTGACACTGTTATGATAATAATCCGTATAACCGGAATAGTAATGATAAATTCCATACGTTGTTCCCGTACCGTTCATTTGGGAGATAAAGTTGTTGGCAACCAGACTTCTGTATGAAGACGTTCCATATGTGTAATAGGAATATATACCATAATTGGTATTGGTACCATTGCTTCCATTTAATACAATCTTATTGTGTGTTAATCTGAACCTGTTCGAACCGTTTACATTTTGTGAATAATAGTAATAAATACCATACTGTGTGGAAGTAGCTGTTACAGTGATATCATTATTGGTAGTAATCAGGGTGTAATAGTTTGAGTTAAGATATAAGCCATAGGCAGTACTTGTCGCAGTTATAGATACTTTATTTGTTTTGACTTCATTGTCATAATAACATCCACTCAAATAAATACCATAGGCTGAACTGGAAGAGTTAATGGTAATAGTATTGTTGTTTGTCTGATTGTTATAATAATTGTTGTTAAGATTGATACCGTAAGCGGATGAGGAAGTGGTTAAATTGATGGTATTATAATTCGCTTGCGAAGTATATGCCCATTGACCTCCATTAATCCCATAAACTGTTGTTCCTGATGTAGTTGAGATTGTATTGTTGTTGGTTTGAATACCTCTGAAGTTGTAAATATACATACCTGTATAGTAGAATCCCGATACAATATTATTATTTGCGACAAAAGAATAGGTGCTGGGATAGGACCAACCATAGAAGTAGATACCGTATGATCCATCAGTTATAATATTATATTTGAACTCATTATATTGGCAATGGGTAGTGTTGGATGTACCATAAGAATATACTACTGCCATATAATCTGAGGTTGTGGTTGTTTTCATCCCGATCAGGCGGTTGTTGTAAAACTTATTGTAGTTGGATCCATTGGCCAGTTCCAGAACTCTTCCGTAGGAAGTATTGGTATTTTGAATGGTCATGTTTTTCCACGAAATATAGCTTACAGCATCCAGTTTTAAGGTATAATTGGCACTGGAAGTGGCCGAAGAGGAGGTTAATATGACCTTGCTGCTATCACCACTGACGGATTGAAAAAGCAAGGTATTGGTAGCTGATAATCCGTTAATGGATGAAAGTACGACCTGTTCATTGTAGGTGCCGTTTGATACATTGAAGATTACTGCAGCATTCATCCCTCTTGCAGTCAGGTCGCTGGCAGCATCGGTGAAATTTACAAAATTTCTCGAACCGCTACCGCTGGGATTGATGGTATATGTGCCATACATGGGTTCACTAATTTTCCGGTTGCCACTGGGATTTGTAACAGTAGGTGTTTTTGACAGCGTTGTGCCTGAAGAATCTATTGTAATGGCAGTGCATTGGGCATCAACAAAATTTCCCAATGTAGCCGTGGAAGGTACATCGAAACTTAGCCAGAAATAGTTAAGTCCGGGTTTTAACACTTGTGTCCCTGTAAAACTGAGTGTACTTCCCGGAGTCGAAATCGTGCTTCCAAAAGATGTTGTGGTGCTTAACACTCCGTTGGAACCTGTATAATACAGATTGGCATTTGTAATATCGCTCAGGCTGGTAGTTCCGGTGGTATTGAAATCCAGTTTGGTGGCTGTGTATGTTGGACCACTGGTACCATTGAACTCAATGACTACACCTATTATTTCGTTAAAGGTTGTGTTTTGCAGTAATACGCTTGTATTCGGTTGAATGGTTGTTGATTGTACAAAGGTCATGACTCTGGTGGTGGTATCTTCGTCAGCGCCAATATAAGGGTAGGAGGTACTCCTTGTTTGTCCGTCAATATCAAGAGTGACACCTGAAACGGGGACTCCTCTTTGCAGGGATGCATTTGATGTATGCAAGTCAGTCGTACTTGTATAATTTGGGTTCACGGAAATTGAAGACACATCATTGTTCTGGAAAAGTCTTTGGAAAAGAGTGAGTGTTGCCCTTTCTTTTCCACCATAAAATCCCGCCAGAGCGCTTCCTGTATAATAAAAATTATTATTATTGGATTCCATCCCGGGATTAGCCGTATTGACCATCATGCAATATCCTGTATTTTTCATCACAAGATTGTTGTTTTTGAATACAAGACCTGTGTTGGTATTATCAATGAAGAAAGCTGAGGTAAAAGGCGAAGAATTGCCTTTGTAAGTTGTATTGATATTAATATTGTTAAATGCAATATCGCAATAATTCGTATTCGAAGAGGTTATTAAAATGCCTTGAACGAGGCAATTGCCATTGATCTGGCTGATGAAGTTATTTACTATTTGTGATCTGTAGGAGGAGCTGCTACCAAAACCTGAAATGTACATGCCATAATTTTGACCGGTAGTGGTGGTTGTTCCCTTTAAGATGATACGATTATTTGCAAAAAGAGGAATTCTTGTTCCGTTCGGATTTGAACTTGTATAAATTTGAACACCGAATTGTTGACCACTTGTAGAGGCTACTTCAATCAGGTTGTTTTTGAATTGAGGACCTTGGCTGGAATTCCAGATTGACATACCATATACGGTGCTTGTACTGCTGATATCCAAGGTGTTATCTGCCACATCCAGATCATAATTACAGGAGTTAACATAAAATCCGTATGTTGAAGAATTACCGGTGGCTTTCAACGTATTTTGCCTGAAATTGGTATTGTAATAACAACTTGTTCCATAAAACAAATAAATTGTAGAAGTGCCATTAGCAGTTAATTCATTTTTTGAAGCTTCAGTAGTGTAATAACATGAACTAAAATACAGATTGTAAATGGTGGATGTTCCTGTAATATTGATTTTATTATTGGTGATCATGGTATAATAATAGCAACTTTGGGCATAAATGCCATAATTTGCACCGCTTGCGGTATTGACTGTTATTTTGTTGTTATCAATCTTGGAGATTAAAGTACCTGAACTGTTGCCATATAAGTAGTTCAGATAAACAGCATATTTTGTACTTGTATAGGCAGACGTCAGAGAGATATCATTGTTGCTAAAGGTCATATAATACTGCCCTGAGAAGTAAAATCCGTAATAATAGGCTCCTGAAGCAATATTATTACTAAAATCGTTATATGAATTAAAGTAGGTTGTAGAAGTTCCGTTGTTCCAGTAGATATTATATGATCCGTTTTTAATTACATTATATTTTAAAGAGTTGTACTGTCCATATCCACCCGAAGAAGAGGATGTGCTATTGTGATAAATAGCAGCATATGTATTGGATGTGGATGAAGTAACCCCGCTTTCAATAACACAATTGGTGATGGTATTGTAAGTACAGGGATTGTTGCTCGGTTGTGTAAAATTAATAACAGCGGATGACGTACTTGTGTTTTTAATGGTCATCCCTTGAAACCTGACATAGTCGGCACCATTAAATTGCAAAGTGTAACTGCCGGATGCATAGGTAAGAATAACTTTGCTGCTATCACCCTTGTCCGACTGAAAGCTAATGGTATTGGTTGATGAAACCCCATTAATTTGTCCGATGGAAATTTGCTCGGTATATGTTCCATCAGCAACTTTGAAGATGATAGGTGCTGTCAAGGTCATCGAATTCAGTGCTGTCACTGCTGCACTAAAAGTGGTATAGTCCCCTGAAGGGCCAATGGTCTTAACTGTTTGTGCATTCATTACCATTGCAGTAAAAAGAAAGAAGCTTATTAAAACGGGCTTCCTGATCATGAGTAAAGTTTTCATATAAAAAATTTTAAGATTTTACAAAAGAAGGAAATACTAAAATGAACTTATTAAAATGAAACGGGTATTTGCCTTTAAAGAGTAGAGAAAGACTTAATAAACAAAAACCAGTATGTGAATTCATCTAAATCAATATAATTTCATTTTGTGATTAATTCGTCAAAAATAAGATAGCAGATTGAATAAACAATTTTTTTTTTTTTTTTTGGTGTAATA
>Ga0265297_10004685_pt1 | contig 21934 bp, 23 predicted proteins | sample Munlanlwell13791_FD_192502 | JGI IMG/M metagenome (GOLD analysis project Ga0265297, IMG submission 192502) | Leachate microbial communities from a municipal landfill in Southern Ontario, Canada - Leachate well 137-91 | ecosystem: Engineered > Solid waste > Landfill > Unclassified | place... | reverse complement strand
TGAGTCAGTTGGATTCTTTGATTATCGGACAAGTAAAAACGCTTGGACTCGGAACCACGGGTTATTCAGCAGGAACAACCGGTCCTTCGGGAGGTTTGTATACCGACCAGACTCAAACGGGTTTATCAAACAACGGCTATGGAATTATTCGAAGCGGAGCAAAAGCCACAGATACCGATAACGATGGTATGCCGGACTATTGGGAAAATGCAACCGGTTCAAATCCGGCAACAGATGATGCCATGCAAATTGCATCGGATGGATATACCTTGATTGAACACTATATCAACTGGTTGGGCGAAATTCATAGCACTACATTGCCTGATGCCGCTACTGATATTGATTTAAATAATTATACGGGTGGTTTCAGTACTGTCAGTCCTGTTTTTGCAGTATCTGAAAACCTAAACGGAACAGCTGCACTGTTGACTGATGGTCATACGGTTCGCTTTACACCGGCAAGCGGATTTACCGGATTGGGCGGTTTTAAGTTTACAGTTACCGGATCTGACAACACTTCCTATTCGAATGTTATTTCAATTCTGGTAGCACAAAATAGTAATACCGGAATTAAAACACTCAGAAGTCAGAACGGGTTATATCCTAATCCGGCAACTAACCTGATTATTTTGAAAGATGCAAGTGTTTGTAATTATGAAATTTATGATGCAACCGGCAAATTAATGCAAAATGGCCGGACATCGCAGGTTGGAGCTGAACAACAAATCAATATTTCAAAGTTAAACGAAGGTTTTTTCAATTTGAAAGTAATGACTGAAAATACAGCCACCGAATATAGTTTTATAAAGAAAAAATAAAAAACCAATTTCGTGAAAAAGGTCGGAATGCATTGATGCAATCCGGCCTTTTTTTTATTGATAACATGTATAGAGACGCATTCAATGCGTCTCTACCGATTATTCCCAATTTAATATCACTTTGCCGCACTCGGCACTTTCCATCACGTCAAAACCTTTCTGAAAATCATCGATACCAAAACGATGGGTAATCACCGGCGAGAGGTCAATTCCCGTAATCAGCATTTGTTCCATCTGGTACCAGGTTTCCCACATTTCCCGTCCGTAAATTCCTTTTAAAGTCAAAGCTTTAAAAATAATTTCATCCCAATTTACTGTGGTAGTGTTTGGCAAAATCCCCAACAAGGCAATTTTAGAACCCTTGTACATATTTTCAATCATACTTTCAAACGCAACAGGCGAGCCGGACATTTCCAGTCCAATATCGAAACCGTGCATTTTCAACTCTTTGATGGCACCTTCAATGGTTTCCCCTTTGCGTGGATTAATGCATAGTGTCGCACCCATTTGTTTGGCTATATTCAACCGGTACTCACTCAGATCACTGACCACGATATTGCGGGCTCCGGCAAAACGGCAAATAGCTGTAGCCATCAGTCCGATTAATCCGGCTCCGGTAATCAGCACATCTTCACCAATCAAAGGAAACGATAAGGCTGTATGAGTGGCATTACCGAACGGATCCATGATGGACGCCATTTCGTCCGAAATACGGGCATCCAGATGAACCACATTTTCGGCCGGTAGCGAGAGGTATTCGGCAAAAGCCCCATCGCGGTTCACTCCCACTCCCACTGAATTTTCGCATACATGCAGTTTTCCCCGCCGGCAATTCCGGCAATGCCCGCAGGCAATATGTCCTTCACCGGTCACCCGGTCGCCAACATGGATATTTTTGACACCACGGCCTTTATCAACTATTTCACCCACATATTCGTGACCGATGGTCATGGGGGTTTTAATGGTTCGGGCAGACCAGTCGTCCCATTTGTAGATATGCAAATCGGTGCCGCAAATGGCTGTTTTTTTTATTTTAATCAATACATCGTTGATTCCCATATGTGGTACCGGAATATCTTCCATCCAAATCCCTTTTTCGGGACGAAGTTTTACGAGTGCTTTCATATTTAGTTATAGTTAGACCCCTAACCCCTAAAGGGGAAATAAATTAGTTTAGTAATTACAATTTCACAAGATAAAGACGAGAGTATTCTAGTTCCCCTTTAGGGGTTAGGGGTTACTATAACGTTGAACACTTTTCCCACTTTCGTAAACGCCGCTATGCATTTATCCAACTGTTCCCGATTGTGTGCTGCCGAAATCTGAACACGGATCCGGGCCTGTCCTTTGGGAACCACCGGAAAATAAAATCCGATTACATATATTCCTTCGTCAAGCAAGCGGGTCGCCACATCCTGCGACAGTTTGGCATCGTACAGCATCACCGCACAAATAGCCGATTCGGTCGGTTTTACATCGAATCCGGCTTCAATCATTCGTTTTACAAAATATGCGGTATTTTCGTGCAATTTATCCTGTAATTCATTGGTTTCGTCCATCATTTCGAACATGCGGATTCCCGCAGCAACCACCATGGGTGGAATGGAATTGGAGAATAAATACGGACGTGAACGTTGACGAAGCAAATCGATAATTTCTTTTTTACCGGTGGTAAATCCACCAATGGCTCCCCCAAAAGCTTTTCCCAGTGTGCCGGTAATAATTTCTATTTTTCCACGCAGGTTATAACGTTCGGTAACTCCCCTACCCGTTTCACCCACCACACCGGCCGAATGCGATTCGTCCACCATCACCATGGCATTGTATTTTTCGGCCAGCGCATATATTTTATCCAGCGGAGCCACGTTGCCATCCATCGAAAAAACACCATCGGTAACTATCAGGCGGAAACGTTGTGCCTGAGCTGTTTTCAGTTGATTTTCCAAATCGTCCATATCGGCATTGGCATAGCGGTAACGTTGCGCTTTGCAAAGCCTGACGCCGTCGATAATGGATGCGTGGTTTAATGCATCCGAAATAATGGCATCATCCTCGTTGAGCAACGGTTCGAAAACACCTCCATTGGCATCAAAGCAGGCAGCATATAAAATGGTATCTTCCGTTCCAAAAAAGCGGGCAATGGAAGCTTCCAACTGCTTATGAATATCCTGCGTACCGCAAATAAACCGCACCGACGAAACCCCGTAACCATGCGTATCCATGCCTTTCTTAGCAGCTTCTTTGAGAGCCGGATGATTGGACAGTCCCAGATAGTTATTCGCACAAAAGTTGAGCACTTCGTTTCCATCGGCCACACGGATCACGGCACCTTGAGGTGATACAATAATCCGTTCGTTTTTGTACAAACCGGCCTGTTCGATATTAGTCAGTTCCGTTTCTAAATGTGATTTAAAATTCTGATACATGGCGATTAATTTATAATTGATAATGCATAATGTATTATTGAAAATGGTGAAATTGGAGTATTCGGCATTTTGTCAACAAGTAAAAGCAAAAGTAGTGAAATAACCGAATAATTATTCTGAAATGTATAAATTTATGAGGGTATGAACGACAGATATTCAAAAGACAAAAAACAAAAAAGGCTGCCTTCATTTCACAATGAAAACAGCCTGAAAACTTAGAATTTGAAAGTTTAGATAATCAAATTTCCGATTTTGGTTGATAAAGAAATTTATAAACAAAAGGGTATATCTCGCAGGCTACACAAAACCCGAAAACGGATTCGAGGAATGAACATAAACCCAGAACGGCAGCAATTACGAGTGAGGCTGTTTCGAAACCGAACAAATATGTCACTAAAATGGAGACACTAAATACCAAACCGATACGGGCGGCAAAAATTTTGGGTCCGGCATTAATTGGTTTCGGTTCAAGGGGAAATAATTTCAAGATGTTTTTAGATAAACCGGCTACCGGGCTGTATTTTGCCAGATCGTTGGCACGTAGATAAAAATCGATTATCATAAAACCGGCAACAAATAAATTTGGAAATACAATAAAGGAAGAGACCAATAACAGAACGAAGAACCCGTTCAGACGGGCTACACGTTCATTTATTTTTTTATCGGATATGGGGCAAAGTGCATTCGTTTTCATAACGTTTTTGTTTTGATTTTGTATATGCAAAAATACGGTGCTTTTACCCACTATGAAATACCGTTGAACATGTATTTTTTGTACCATAAACGAGGTAGACAAAAAAACTCCCCGTAATAAAAATTGCGGGGAGTTTCATTTAGACTTTTACCTGAACCGGAATCATTTTTTCCTTATTTTTCAGATCCATTTCTGAATATGAAAGGAAGTTTCTTTTTCCAGGCTAGCATAAAGAGGCCAACAGAATACAAGGCTACATTGAAAATTCCAATCGAAAAAATACCGACAGAAAAAATACCGGCTGAAAAGATGCCGATGGAAAATGTTCCGGCAGCAAATACACCCAGGGCATAATCGCCTGATGAAAAATAATTAAAATTAAAATTACCAATACTAATTTGATTACCATGCATAATAACAACAATAGCCCCAAGTACAAGCAGAGCTGCAGCAACTAAAAGAATCCAATGTTTTTTCATTTTTTTTGAAGTTTAAAAAGTTTATACTATTTGTAATCCTGTGAATTACACTGCAAAACTATTTCAACTTCGGGAGACAAAAAAAAATATGGGATATTTGGAGAGTATTTGTGATAAATGGCAAAGTTTGTGACGAATGACTTTTATTTTGGGATAAAAGATAGCTTTAGACGTTGGGGTTAAGCTGATCTTTGAGGTTTTTGGCGAAATTCCGGGACACGGGAATCTCGGTTTCGGTGTTTTTCAATACCAGCTTTAGTCCCTGTGAATTCCCCTTTACCTGAATAATTTTATTGATATTGACCAAAAACGCCCGATGGCATTTCTGCATAGAAGGAAATTCTTCGAGTTGGATTTCGGTACGTTTTAAGGTTGAACGCAGGAGGGTACTTTTAACCAGTTGGCCGTTCAAAAAATATATTTCTATGTAATTCCCGGAAGATTCAATATATAAAATGGATGACAAGTCCAGTTCCACCCGGTCCTTTTCATTATCTGCAATCAAGCAAACCGTTTCTTTTCCGGAAACTTCGGTTTTCTGATGAATATTGCTATTGAATTCCTGTGCTGATTTTAAGTTTTGAGATAACATCAGATTCTGTTGAATCACGGTTAACACAACAATGGGAATAATACCTACCATAAGTGTGTATAACTGAAAATACAAAAAAAACCTTAAACTCCATGCTGAATTTAAAACCGAAGTGTAGAGGAAATTTCCCAACCCGATACTGAAGATGATTATAAACAACCAAGCAAGTTGTTTCCAAACCTTCCAGTATCTGTTATCGAATTGCTTTTTAAATAAATATTGAAAAAAATACAGATCGAAAATAAGAACGAAGAATGTAACTAAACCATATCCCATTCCCAGAAGGGTTTTGTAAGGTCCTGTATAACCGGAAAACCCGAATGGTTGGAAAATAATCATAAACAATCCTATGAACAAACTGATGGAAATAATTAATTTCCATTTGCTGACCGAGAGCGGATATGGTTGGTTTAAATATTCTTTTATCATAGAAGTTGTTTCGCGGATTTAGTTGAAAAATCCAAACATTATTTTAATGTAAACGTAATATCAACTATTTACATCGACCAAAGTTCAGCTTTCATATCCGTTTGATCCGACCAATATTGTTGTAAAGCACCAATTTCTTCAATTATACCTTCAGGCAAAGGCACTATATCTTTGGAATAATGCATAAAGTCCTGCAGATTATCGATACTTGCGGTTGCTCCAACCGAGGCACGAATGTTTTCGAAACTAAAGGCGAAACGCAGGCAGAAATCTGTCCAGTTTTCCACGCCGGAGCGTTCGAAAATGAGTGCTATTTCCATAGCCCGTTGTTGAATATAAGGTTTCCATGCCGCACCGGGCATATCGCGGAGGCGATGAACAGGACCACCAGCCACTGTTCGCAAGGCTATCTGAGGCTGGTTTTGCTCGTTCAGTAACTCCCAAAGCTCGTTGCTCACAAAACGTTGCAGCGGATTAAGGTAATAAATATAGCCATCCACAATACCTTGTGGATAACCTCCTTTTAAAGCCTGAAGTGCCGTTTCCGATGTCCATGGAAAAACTTCCAGTACGAAGCGGTTTACTAGCCCTTCGGCTTTTATCTTTAGAAATTCCTGATAACATTCCCCGCCCCTGGCAAAGTCCCTCGCCAAAGCTCCTGTACCCAAACAAAGCTGCCCGATCTCCAGATTTTCCAAACCAAGTGCTTCCAGATTATTATGTAAATCGTCACCTAACTCGCGCATCGAATCACCCTGCAGTTTAACGATTAGTTTGGGAACCTTCATTCTATCCTCATCAAAGGCTGCACGCAACACGCTGTGTGCACTGTTATACTGGTTGCTGGCATGAAACCATACGCCGGTTTCCATGGCAGCATGTGCAGTTTTCACCCGGTCGGCAAAAGGAATAGCATCATGACCCAAGCGTGTGGTTCCGTAAATATAAGGCGATAAATCGTTTAGTAAAGTTGAATAATGAGGGTTTGTTGCTTCCATATTTTTGTCGATTTAAAGAAACAGAGATCGATATTTTCTGTTTGCAAATATAACTATTAATGAAGATTGTTTATTGGCTTTATTAATTTAATTTTAAACAGGCAGAGATTTTATACTAAAAAACTCCCCGATACATACCTGTACCGGAGAGTTTCAATATCTATTCTATTAAAAAAAATTAGTTCGTTCTTGTTGGTTTATTGCGGCGTCCCATCCCTATTCCTTCGCCCCTGCTGCCGTTTCGTTCGTGAAGGATCATCATGTTGAGCGTATGTACTCCAAATTTTTGTTGTTGATTCCTATTGTAAGAAGTTTTTAATCCTGTCCAGGTTGAACGGTTATAAAATTTACGACCACTTGTGAAACTCTTTTCCAGCTGATCCAATAATTTAAATAACTTCATAATTTTTAAAAATTAAAGGTTTGACATCTTGTTTAGATATTCTCTGTATATGAAACAATTTGTTTTTTGAAATAGTTGATTTATTATTCAAATTTATATTTTCTACCAGACAAAAAACTCCCCGATACGCAATCAGCTTATCGGGGAGTTTCTATATTATTTTTTCGAAATCATTTCGTTCAGTATTTTCTCAAAGCGTACTTTATTTGCTTTGCTGGTCTTTTTCGATTTATACAGCACGTAAATCAAATCGATATATTCCTCCGGATAAAGTTGACACACCTTGATCAAATTTTCAGCCCTGGCATTAAACTGTTCAATGGTCTTTACAGAAAAGCCATAATCAGGTACTATCGTTGTGTCTTTCTTAAACGAAAAAGCATTGCCATCGGGTTTTAAGCCAATTTCTTTTTCGGCCTTGAATACGTAGCTTTTGGGGTCTGTTTTTGTTGGGTTTGCTCCATGCACAGGGTTTTCTGCACCCGAACGATCTTGCGAAGTTGTAAAAGTTGTAAGGATAAAATCTTCATTATCCCTGTGTAAGATAATTACATACTTTTTTTTCTTGCCTTGCGTTTGAAAATCAAATAAGCCATATAATATGGCTCCTACCCGATACATTCTTCGGGTATAGTGGTTTTTACGGGTAGATTAAAAAGCATTATTTCCCGCGCTCCTTCATAATTGGAAAGTTTGTGTTTGTCGGTGGAGATCAGCCGTTTCAAATCAATAGAAATATCGGATATATTGGCAAGTGCGTTTTCGAAATCAATATCATTTTCTTTTTTTGTTATACTCCACAGGGAATCCGGCTCGTGCGTCAGCTGAACCAGATCTTCGGAAGACAAATTTCCATAACCGGAAATTACGTTTTCAATGATATCTAATTCATATTCACTGAAGGGATTTTCATTGAATCGGGCAGATGGAATTATAACCGTACCATTTTCCGATTTTCTTGTACTTATGTATTTCGTAAATAAGTGATCGTTATCTTTTATGAAGAAGGTTTCAGGGGCTACAGGACCGAATTGCCATACTTTATAATCGAGCCACGTAACAGGTATGCCGTCATCTTTTACAGCGGTTTCGTCAATTAGATATAGTAACTTAATAAGTTTTGTGTGGTAGAGAGGGTTTAATTTTTCTGCTAACAAAATCATCAAATTACCAATTTTGTCCTTATTTGCAAGAATTCCTAAACTCATAATCGGGGGGCTTTTACTGGTAGCTGTTTGTAAAACAGGAAATTGTACTGCAAAGATAAAAACATTTTGCTAATATATACACTAAACTAACAAGAAATATTCAAGAAATGTTCGTTGGTAGTTTTTTTATATTAATTGAAACAGACAAAAAAACTCCCCGATACGAATTTATTGGTATCGGAGAGTTTCAATATTTAGTAAGAATATTTAATCTGTAACGCCATCCTTTAATTCAGCACCATCTCCCGATACAGGTTGTGTGCCTTCGTTATTATTTGCTGACAATGGAATTCCTAAATTGACATCAGTTACTTTTTTAGGAATACGCAACAATAAATATTTATCATTTGAACCTATATTAAATTTGAACCTATCCGGAAAATTTGAGGTAATTCCACTCTTGAAGCGAACAATATTTTTTCCTAAACGCATAATGTCTGACATTGAAAATCCTTCACCCCACAATTCAATTCTTCTTTGCAACCATATTTCATCCTGAAAAGCAGTGGCTGTAGCTGCAGTAGAAGTAACATAAGAAGGATCTCTGTAAGTTGAAACAAAATCTTTCAATATTGTCTTTCCAGCATTCAAATCTCCTGCCATAGCTGTAGCTTCGGCTTTTATGAGAATCATTTCTTCAACACGCATTATACACCAGTCTCCAGCGTTAACGTTATTTCCAATGCCACCATATTGACCAAACTTGACATTTGTATAGGGAATAAACGGTAATTTTACATCTGTAATAGAAAGTGATGCAACAGCATCTCCTGTTGCTCCACCCCATGTTACACCAGCTAAATTAGCAGAATGAAGATTCTCATCTACCCACCAGCCTTTACGCACATCGGTCACAGGGATTTTATTAAATAAAAGCACATTTACAGATTTATAACAACCTACAGCAGCTGAATATGAATCTCCTGAAAAAGATCCCAATACTGACGGCCATGAAGGATAAGCATCCGGAATATTGGTTGGAAATAGTATAATTGCCCACATCCAATTTTGATCGTTAGCACTAATAAATGTTGGTGAAGATACTTGTTCTTTTGAATACGGAGTGTATCCTGCCATAGCTTTGTCAGCATCGGCAGCTGCAGCAGCCCAATTTTCCATATACAAATTTGCACGGGCACGCAATCCATAGGCAACTTGAAGATCAATTTCGCCTTTGGAGGTTCTTACATAACCAGACAAATCATTAATAGCTGCATCTAAGTCCGACATTATCAAAGCAAATACTTCTCTTTGTGTGGCACGAGGATTATTTGATGGATCAGTTGTGTTTTCAGTAATAATAGGCACAGAAGGTTCATCTTCATTTCCTTTATATTTGAATTGAAAATAAGGAACCAGAGATAAATAATCAAAAGCTCTGACAGCTCTTGCTTGTGCCTTATAAGCCTTCAAAGTAAGGTCTCCTCTATCATCCGGAATTGCGATTAGTAAATCATTTGCTAATTTCAATTGATTATAAAAAACTGCCCAACGCATATATGGATTTGCATAAGTATCGTTTCTATCATTATACAGACTGCTTACAGAAAACCAGTTATAATTGCTGTCATCACTTACCATATCGGGGCCATTTAAATCCTGAGAAAGGCACACGGTAGGAAAACCGGCATCATCATCTCTTGAAGAAACAGAACCATAAACACAGTATTGATTACCTATAAGTGTAAACATACTATTTCTGTTTTCTGATAATTTTTCAACAAGATAAGTTGTTGGTGGAGTAAAAGTTATACTATCAATTTGTGAAATATAACGTTCTACCACAACTACACCGTCTTTACATATATATAGTTTATCTTGTGCTTGTGTACAATCAATAACAAACACAAATGCTAAAAGTAAAATGACTATTTTTTTCATATTTTCAATCTCCTCTTATTTTATTAGATTAGTTTTTTATTATTTTTCTTATAATACTTTCTTTTCCGATATTCATCCGTACTATGTACATTCCTTTTTCCCAACCCGAGACATTAATACTGTGTTGTATGCTGTGTTGGGAATTAAAAGTTGAATGATATCTTAATCTTCCGTCAATAGTCATCACTTCTATTGTTGTAGATTGTATTATATCTGGGATTTTACAGTCTATTTTTAAAACATTCTGCATCGGGTTGGGATACATTAATGCTTCAAAAGATTCATTGATCACTGTGTTAAAAGACGTCGTAGATGAAAAATTCAAATATCGAACATTAAAAAAAGCTGTAGAAATAATACTACCATCTTTTTTGTTTACATTTAGATTGTTATTTGTAAAAGTTAATGTTTTCACCTCACTAATTGGAAAAGATGTTTGTGTTCCACTCTTTTCCATTACATTTATTGTTTGTGCCTTCACGCCGACGACACCCAGACCAAGCAAGAACAGTACGCTTGTTATCAACAGTTTGTTTTTCATAATCTTAGATATAAATATTTAGAAAATTTATTTACAATAAATATAAAAAAAAAAATTTATATTCATTGATTCTCATTTCAAATAGTTGAAAAATTATCATTTTTGTCTGATAAAAAAACATCATTTGAATAAAGAAACACAAAGGTATATAATTTCTTTTAATTAAAAGATTTTATTTCGTTCAAATAAATGTTAATACTACCACCAATAACGGTTAGTCTTTGGAATCTAAAGAATTAAGAAAAAAAAAGTTTCATTTATGAAACTTGTACATCAAACTATGACTTTTTACAAAAATCAGTTGCCATATTTTGAATTTGACACAAAAACTCCCCGATAAGCAAAAGCCTATCGGGGAGTTAGCAATTTTTGTCAAAATCTGCAATATTTCTAATGTCTAAATCTTATTTAGCCATTTCAATAGCTACAGCTACCTGTACGGTTGCTCCAACCATTGGATTGTTACCCATACCCAGGAATCCCATCATTTCCACGTGAGCGGGAACAGATGAAGAACCTGCGAACTGAGCATCTCCGTGCATACGGCCCATGGTGTCGGTCATACCGTACGAAGCAGGACCTGCACCCATATTGTCAGGATGCAAGGTACGTCCTGTACCACCACCCGAAGCAACAGAGAAGTATTTTTTGCCTTGTTCAAGGCATTCTTTTTTGTAAGTTCCGGCTACCGGATGTTGGAAACGGGTCGGGTTGGTTGAGTTACCGGTAATCGATACGTCAACACCTTCGGAAGCCATAATAGCCACCCCTTCGCGAACATCATCGGCTCCATAGCATTTCACTGCAGCACGTGGACCGTCGGAATAAGCTTTGGTACGAACCACTTTCAATTCGCTTGTATAGTAATCAAATTCGGTTTGTACATAGGTAAAACCGTTGATACGGGAAATGATCATGGCTGCATCTTTACCCAGTCCGTTCAGGATAACGCGTAAAGGTTCCTTACGTACTTTGTTGGCAGATAAAGCAATACCAATAGCACCTTCGGCAGCAGCAAACGATTCGTGTCCGGCAAGGAAAGCGAAACACTTGGTTTCGTTGCGCAGCAACATGGCAGCCAGGTTACCGTGACCTAAACCTACTTTGCGGTCTTCAGCTACTGAACCCGGGATACAGAATGACTGTAAACCGATACCGATAGCCTCGGCAGCAGATGCAGCATCTTTACAACCTTTTTTGATGGCAATGGCAGAACCTACCACATAAGCCCATTTTGCGTTTTCGAACGCGATGTTTTGAATACCTTCACAAATTTTGTAAGGATCTATATTTTTAGCGTCGCAAATTGCTTTCGCTTCGTCGATATCCTGGATACCGTATGTATTAAGAGCCGCATTGACTTTGTCTATACGACGGTCGTAACTTTCAAATAGTGGCATAATATTTTTTTTTAATTGATAATTAATAATTCATAATGCATAATTAAATCATAATGTTAAATGCATAATTCATAATAAAATCAGTATATTTCGGAATCTTTATCGTCGTTTTTACTTGAATTTAAAATTGCAGTCAGAATTTTGATTAATTCAATGCAATCTTCATCGATGCTCTGAAACTGTTTTTCAGAAATGTAATCTGTTTCAAAAAGTAATTCGAGCCAGTATTCCGTTTCGCTTGCCTCTTTAAGGGCAATGCCTAATTTAAAACGAAAGTTTTTTTACTAAATCCTCTGATTGCTTCTTTTACATTAGCACCAATACTGGTTCCGCTACGAAGAAGCTGTTTGGATAAAGTATATTCTTTCTTTTCGCTTTGTAGGAACTGATACAATCTAATAATTCTTATTGCAAATGCTTTGCTTTTTATGACCACTATATTGTTTTGTCCCATAATTATGAATTATGAATTGTGAATTATGAATTTGACACTATTCGTGTCTCGGATCGATATATTTTGCAGCATTTGCAAAGCGACCGTAAGTACTGGTGGATTTTTTCAACGCTTCATTAGCATCTACTCCTTTTTTTACTAAGTCCAACATAGGTCCCACACGTACGAATTCGTATCCGCAAGCTTCTCCATCTTCGTCCAATGCCATGCGGCTGATATAACCTTCGGCTAATTCCAGGTAACGAACACCTTTTTTGTTGGTGCTGAATGTTGTTCCAACCTGCGAGCGCAAGCCTTTTCCCAAATCTTCCAAACCGGCACCGATAGGCAGACCACCTTCTGAGAAAGCCGATTGTGTACGACCGTAAACAATTTGAAGAAACAATTCACGCATAGCCACGTTGATGGCATCACATACCAGGTCGGTGTTCAACGCTTCCAGAATTGTTTTTCCGGTAAGAATCTCGGCAGCCATGGCAGCTGAATGAGTCATACCCGAGCAACCGATCGTTTCAACCAATGCCTCTTCGATAATGCCTTCTTTCACGTTTAACGTCAGTTTACAGGCACCTTGTTGAGGAGCACACCAACCCACACCGTGAGTCAGGCCCGAAATGTCGGAAATTTGTTTCGATTTTACCCATCTGCCCTCTTCAGGTATGGGTGCAGGTCCGTGATTCGGACCTTTTTTAACAACACACATGTGTTCTACTTCGTGCGAATAAATCATACTTTTGTTATTTAGTTAGTATAAAAATTAGTTTGATTCTTGATTCTCCAATTCGGGTGCAAAAGTACTCATTTTTTACCGTTTGGCAATAGAAGAGCTATGGAAACAATGCTTATTTTGAACTTTTTTACGGTATTTTTGTTACAGAAAATAGATACTGAATATTTGATTTCTAATTTCAAATAAAAATCGGGAATATGCTTAATTTTCTTAGAATTAATGATGTATCGGATCCGCTGTTCAGCAAGCTTTTCAACTTGTATACCATCACTTTCCCCCGCAACGAGCGACGCAACTGGGCGGGGTTGGAACACGAAGTACTGTATGAGAAGCGCTTCAATCCCAATGTGCTATTGAAGGATGAAGAATTTGTCGGTTTTTTTAATTACTGGTCCTTCGAACGATTTTCCTATATTGAACATCTCGCTATTATTCCAACCTTACGAAATCAGAAGTTGGGCTCAGAAGCCATGGAGATTTTCAAAAAGAAATCAGACTTACCTATCATTTTAGAAGTGGAAATGCCAAACAATACGGTAGCTATCCAGCGCATCAGGTTTTATGAGCAACACGGTTTTACGGTTTTATCGCACAATTATGCCCAACCACCCTATGACGAAAAAAGCGAATTCTTTCTGCCTGAATTAATCATGTGCAACGACGTTCATTTTGGGAATACACATTTCGAGAAAATTAAAGAGACATTGTATACCGAAGTGTATCATTATGAGCTTGAAAAAGAAGAAAACGATTAATTAGCCCGTAATCTGAAAACGAATCAGGGGTTTAAGAATTTCCAGGCCAACCAGGCCATTCCACCTGTACCTGTTTCCAACGCTTTTTCATCAATTCGAAAGGTTGAACTGTGTAAACCTCCTGTATTGGCATTTACAGTGCCTTTCACACCAAAACGATAAAATGTACAGGGATATTTCTGAGTAAAAAAAGCAAAATCTTCCGATGTCATTCGCATTTCCAATGCTTTGATGTTTTCTTCTCCAAGCCATTCGGTTGCATATTCTTTTGCCTTTTGGGTAACGGCATTATCGTTTACCACACAAGGGTAACCATCGGGGATATTGATTTCCGCCGTACAACCGTATGCAGCACAGGTTTCGTTGATAATGCGCCGGATGTGCATTTTTGCTTCTGCCCGCCATTGTTCGTCAACGGTACGAAAAGTACCGGAAAGCAAAACTTCTCCCGGGATTACATTTGTTGCCCCATCGGCAATGAATTTTCCAAAAGTAAGTACCATGGGTGTAAGCGGATGACATAATCTGCTTCGTACCTGTTGCAGGGAAACTATGGTTTGTGAAGCAGCCAATACTGTATCATTCAACAAATGCGGTAAAGCACCGTGTCCGCCTTTTCCCTGTATTTTCACATAGATTTCATCGGCTGAGGCCATAATCATTCCCGGCAGGAAACCCAATGTTCCGGTAGGATAATCGACTGAAACATGTTGGGCTAATATAATTTCGGGTTCAATTTCGTCGAAAAGTCCATCGGCAAGCATTAACGAGGCTCCACCGGGCGTTTTTTCTTCCCCGGGTTGAAAAATAAGCAATACCGTTCCTTCAAATTCATTTTTAAGTTCATTCAAGATCTTTGCTGCTCCCAATAAACAGGCTGTATGAGCGTCATGTCCGCAAGCATGCATAACATTTTCGTTGGTCGATTTCCATGGAATATCCACTGCTTCACAAACCGGTAAAGCATCCATATCCGCCCGTAAGGCGATCACCTTTTTGTTCGGATTTCTCCCTTCAATTCTACCCAGAATTCCCTGTCCGCCAATTCCGGCTTTAAAGGGAATACCCATTTCGGTCAGTTCATTTTGAACAAACCGGGCCGTTTCAAATTCATGAAAAGAAAGTTCGGGATGTGCGTGAATATGACGGTAACAAGCGCTGACATATCCGGTATTTTGTATCGTAAGCTTTTGAATCAGAGTTTTCATCGTATAAAGAATGATTTGAAAGTACAAAGGTAGTTATTTTTGCAGGGTATTCAATGATGTACTGCTAACCGTAAATATCTTTTACTAACTACACAAAAAAATGTTTTATTAATGCCAAGAATCCACAATTTATAGTCGCTTTAACTAAAATTAAACAGATATTTATATTCATCCGGAATAACGAACCACATTTTTTAATACTTTTGCAAGACTTTATTCGTAAAGTTTAAAATTACAGTTTAACAAATTAAAATATTATTCAAATGAAAAAGTACAGCTTCTTACTCGTTTGCCTTGTGTTGTCATTAACGGCTATGGCACAAAAACCAGTTATTAATTTTAAAGTTACCAACCATGATTTCGGTAAAATAAACGAAAGTGCCGGACCTGCTACCTTTATTTTTGATTTTACAAATACAGGCAAAGCCACTTTAGTGATTAACAGAGTTCAGGCATCATGTGGTTGTACCACGCCTTCATATACAAAGGAACCGGTTGAAGCAGGTAAAAAAGGAGAAATCACCGTTACTTATAATCCGGCCGGCAGACCGGGTGCATTCACCAAGACGATTACTGTATACAGCAATGATTCGACAGAACAAAAAGTTTTAATTATCAAAGGTGAGGTTATTCCAAAACCGGCTGTTGCAGCAGTAAATAAGCAATAATTTAAAATATAATGCAAAACAAAGATCTAATTGCAAGAATACTATGTATTTATTGCAATTATGTTTTGCCCGGAATTCAGTTGGTAAAGTTTTAAATTAAAACAGTATATGAAAAAATACAGCATAATGCTTGTATTCTTAGCATTTGTATTGACTGCCATGTCGCAAAAAGCGGTTATAACTTTCAATGAAAAAGAGTATAATTTTGGGAAAGTAAATGAAGAAGACGGTAAAATCACCCACGTTTTTGACTTTAGAAATGTAGGAAATTCTCCCCTTGTAATAAACCGCGTTCAGGCTTCGTGCGGATGTACAACACCAACCTGGACAAAAGAACCTATTGAACCGGGAGGAAAAGGATCAATAACAGTAACCTATAATCCTGCTGGCCGTCCGGGTACGTTTACGAAAACAATTACTGTTTACAGTAATGCTACTGAAGAACAAGTGCTAATTATTAAAGGTGAGGTTAATCCCAAACAATCAAGTGTAAATGCCGGATATCCGGTAAACATGGATGGGCTTTTGGCTAAAAATAAAGTGGTTCAGTTTAATAATTTAGCGAAGGGAACCATCCAGACCCGTACGTTGGAAATATTAAACTCAACCAAAACTCCGATAAAACCCACATTTGAAAGTTTGCCAACTTATTTAACGGCAACTGTTCAGCCTGAAACATTGAAACCAAACGAAGAAGGTAAAATTACGATTTCATTCAACTCGAAAAATTATGCTCAATGGGGTCCGGTTTCAGATGATATATATGTCATTCTGAATGGTCAAAAGAAATACTCCGACGAATATAAAATTTCAGTTTATGGCAATGTCATTGAAGATTTCAGTAAAATGACTCTGGATCAAAGAAGGAAAGCTCCTATTATGGAAATACCTGCGAAATCAGCCATTGTAGGGACATTAAAGGCAGGGGCAAAACGGCTTGTAAAATTCAAAGTAAATAATGTTGGTCAAAATTCACTGGAAATTCGTCGTATTATAAACAATAACAAAGAACTTACTGCCCGTCAAACCAAAATTTCGGTTGCAAGCGGTAAAAGTGCTGAAATAATGATGGAATTAAATACGAAAAATTTAGCTGAAGGTGATTATAAAAAAACAATTACCATCCAGACCAATGATCCTGATAACACGTTTATGATTTTAGTATTAAGCTGGAAAATACAGAAATAAAACGCTGTATTACGAAAGTATAATTTCATTAGAAAAATCTTTTTTAAAGCCAGGATAAGTAGCATCATCTTGGCTTTAATTTTCTTATTTAAGTTTGAATCGATTACCTTTGTCCTGTAAAATTCTAATTATAACCTGAGAATCAATTTGTCTTATGAATAATAAAAAGAATATTCACCCCGAGAATGATCCTGCGTACAAAGGACTAAGCGTTAATGAAGGAGTACCGGATGCCCCAACGATAAATCCATATAAAAGAGTGACTGTAAAACGGGTGAAATACTCGGCATCGGAATTTGTCGAAGGGATTTTATCGGGTAATATCACCATGTTGAGTCAGGCTGTAACACTGGTTGAAAGCTCGCTTCCAAACCACCAACTGATAGCACAGGAAGTCATTGAAAGATGTCTCCCCTATGCCGGAAAATCAGTACGACTGGGAATAACGGGTGTTCCGGGTGCAGGTAAAAGCACTTTTATTGAAGCGCTGGGAATGAATCTGGTGAATAAAGGGCATAAACTTGCCGTGTTGGCCATCGATCCAAGCAGTGAGCGTTCCAAAGGAAGTATCTTAGGGGATAAAACGCGAATGGAAGATCTTTCCGTCGCCAGAAATGCATTTATCCGTCCCTCACCGTCTTCCGGTTCGTTAGGTGGAGTTGCCCGCAAAACACGTGAAAGTATTATTCTTTGTGAAGCTGCCGGCTTTGATACTATCTTTGTGGAAACGGTTGGCGTTGGCCAGTCCGAAACGGCAGTGCATTCCATGGTTGATTTTTTCCTTTTGCTTCAATTGGCGGGTGCAGGGGATGAATTACAGGGCATCAAACGGGGTATCATGGAAATGGCCGATGGTATTGCCATTAATAAATGCGATGGATCAAATGTGGAAAAAGCAAAAGTGGCCAAATCGCAATATGAGAATGCCATGCATCTTTTCCCCATGCCCGAATCGGGTTGGACATCCGAAGCATTAACCTGTTCGTCTACCGAAAAAACCGGAATTGCTGAAATATGGAATATGGTGGAACGTTATATTGCTTTTGTAAAAGCAAATAACTTCTTTGAAAGTAAGCGAAACTCACAATCGAAATACTGGATGTACGAAACGATTAACGAACAGTTGAAAGGGAAGTTTTATCAGAATCCCGATATTCAAAAACTGATGATTGAAAGCGAAATGAAAGTTCTGTCAAACGAAATAAGTTCGTTTATTGCCGCCAAGAATTTGCTGGACCGGTATTTCGACGGAATGAAAGAATAGTTTATAGTTAGTAGTTTATAGTTTATAGTTATGTTTCAATCAATCTTCTAAAAAACCAATATGGATATCAACATCATACATCACCAATCTTGTCTCGAAGGCTTAAAGTTACTTCCTGATGCATGTGTTGATCTGGTTTTTACCGATCCGCCCTACTATCAATACCGTGCTAAAAATATTCAGGGATTAAAAAATCACAAAGATGTAGTTACAGAATTTGATTTCGATGGGTTTAAATCGGAAGAAGAATTTCTGCAATTCCTCGAAGATGTTTTGACAGAGTGTTACAGGGTATGTAAACCGGGAGCAAGTGGTTATTTATGGTGTGGCGATGATTATGTTTCTTATTTAAATCGGATGGTCGAACGCGTCGGGTTCCAGTTTCGGAAGGTCATTCACTGGCATAAAACGAATCCTTTCCCGGCCATTTACACCCGTAAAATGTATGCCAACAGCATGGAAATGCTGGTTCATTTCTCAAAAGGAACTCCCTGTACCTGGAACCACAAACCGGTGAACGACATGCATAATTTTATCCAAAGTCCTATCTGCATGGGTAAAGAACGCACCAAACACAAGACACAGAAACCGCTGAAAGTATGTATCCCTTTTATTGAGATAAGTTCCGGTGAAAATGATCTGGTTCTCGATCCGTTTATGGGCTCCGGCAGCACGGCGGTTGCCTGTAAAATGTTGAAGCGAAACTATATCGGGTATGAACTCAGTGAAGAGTATTGCCGGATTGCGGCTAAAAGGCTTGAAGAAATTTCATAAAAAACTCCCGAACATGTTCGGGAGTTTTTTATGAAATGTATTTACATTATTAAAGAACAATCAGATTTTTAATTTCCCAACTAGCTGATTCACTTGAAGAACATAAGTATTTGAATGCAAATTTAAAGGTTGAAATTCCCATGAACTTTGTAGGAATAAGAATATCACCTGAATTTACAAAAGTCCAGTTATTACCAGCAGGATAAGTTGTAATCGTTACCTGTTCCCAGGTAGTTCCATTATCAGCAGACATCCATAAAGTATGATTTGTTTGCATATTAGCCAATAATCCTTTATTGATAGTATGGTCAAATGTAAGTTTAGCCGAAGTTTTACCTGTAAGATTAATAGTTGGCGAAATCAACCAATCTTCGTTTGCGTTAGACACTGTCGTGAATCCAGACATTACTGCACCATAACCGGTCTTCCATGCCCAAACTTCAGCTCCTACAACACTATTGGTGGTAAAAGATCCTAAACTGTTGGCAAATGTTTCAGTAAAAATGGCATTGGATGTATCAACTGGTTTAGTACCACCGGTAGTTCCGCCTTCCAGAGCATAATACGAAGTTGCTTTCAAGCCCGGTTTTCCAAAATAAGCTTCCAGAGAACCATATAAAGTCACTTCTTTTGACAAATTGGCTTTAGTACTCACTAAATTTAAACCGGTACGAACAGCACCTGTTGGTAACTGAACAGCCATACATTTTGTAGCATCTGTTTCTGTTTTATATCCTGCAATTAAGATATTGGTTGCCTGAGTACAGGTATCAGCCGAAAAAGTATAGATTGTAGAAGTTCCACCAGCTGTTGCATAACCAACTATGTACCCTTTTACCCATTTCGATGCTCCCTGATTGGCAATACCAGCGGCAACATTATATGGAGTTGCTTCGCTTCCATCGCCCGATACCTGATCGGCCGGATCAACTGTTGCTTCGCCTTCAGAAACCAAAAAGTTTTTCAATTCCCAGGTTCCTGCTTTTGTAGCTGTAGAAACATATTTAAAGGCGATTTTAATTTTTTTACCGGCAAAGGCTGTTAAACTGATTTCGCCAGAAGATGGCAACACGGTCGGCCAACTACCGGGATCAGTAAACGTTTTAGTAGTCAATTGTGACCAGGTAGCAGTTGCAGGCAAACCGGAGACATAATTTTCAGAGACCCATATAGTAGCTTCATTTTTTGCATCTGCAAAATAGCGTGCCACATGGTCAAATGTAAGCTTGGCAGCAGTTACTCCGGCGAGATCAATTTCCGGTGAAATCAACCAGTCTTCGTTAGCAAAATTAGTAGGAGTAATAAATCCACTAATTGACATATATTTATATTGTGTTGAGTAAGCCCAAACCTGATCACCCGAAACACTTTGTGTTGTGAAATTTCCCAAACCTGTTTCAAAAGTTTCGGAGAAAGGAAGTGCTGAAACCGGATCCGGTTCCGGATCTTTGACATTTGTACATGAAGTCACTGCCATTGTAACTGCAAACAGCATGAACCCCCAAATTTTTGTTCTTTTCATAATCTAAAAATTTTTATTGATTGTTTTTATTTTTTATTCAGCTAAATATCCTTCAAAACCTTTTCCAAGATCATTAATGGATCTGAGTGTGAGCTGATGATATATTTTTGAGGATGAAACTACCGCATCTTTATCGTTATACCAACCGACAATAGCGGTTATATTTCCTTTATAGCTTGATGATGGTAATTTTTTGGAGGCAAATTTAGCGTATTCACTGGTCGAAACAAAAACCGAAGCTCCACTACCATCCTGAATTTCGCGGGATTGCGGATAACCGACTCCATTGGTTGAAGGTGCAAAAATTTGTTCTGCAGCCGGAATGGTTGCCGGTAGTCCGTAATCAGCTCCTTTTCCTGTGAAAAAGGCATTTTTGATACAAACCAGTTTATTGGTGATGGATATTCCGGCAGCTTTAATTTGTGCAATGGTCATGGTATCAGCAATAACTGCAGCAGGATCGGGTAATCCATAGGCAGAAATATGCGTGTCGGAAATTAATTTTGGGATACGACCGGGTTCCACGCGGCTCTTCGCCGTATTATAATAATAAACACCCATCTGCGGACCTTGCGCATATCTTCCGACAAACAAGTCGTTACAACGTACAGACACCCGTTGTCCCAAAGGATATATACCTGAAAGGCTACCTGCATCGATAGAAATTTTCATTGCATTTCCATTTGCACCTTCTTCCTGCACCACGATGTATTTGTAAATGTTACCTTCATTATCTGACGAAGTAACAATACCATTTATAATAATATCGTTTGCTGATCCGATTGAATCGGCTACAAACAATCCGGGTGATTTCAAAAAGTCCGTTTGTAATTGGCCAATGGTATAAGTTGTTACCCATTTTTCACCCATCAGTAAGTCGGGCGAAATAGGATTAAATTCTGTTTGCGCACAACCGCTCAACAAAGCTACAAGTGCAATAAAAGCACCGGTTATTTTCTTATTTTTCATTTCTGTTTAATTATCTGATTATATATTTGTGACTTTCTGAAAAAAATTAAAACTTATATCCAACATTAAAGAACAGGTTGAATCCCCAGGCATAATAATATTTAGATGGGAATTTGTTCAGGCTTGCCGGATCTATAGCTCCATCTAATAAAGGCAAGCGGGCTTGCTGGTATCCACCGGTAACCATGCTTGTATTATTCAAGATATTACTTACACTCAGGTTAAAGTTCAACGATCGACGGTTTTTCAAATAAATCATTTTTCCCACCGAAGCATCCAGCATAAAACCACCTTTCAGTTTTTCCTGGGTACCTAAAATTAATAATGAATTCTTAGCAGGGTCAGGATCAGTTGAATATTTAGCGACATTGCTTTTTGTAAAACGATTTGGCGCAAAATCAAGGTAATTATTATCAAAATAATTCAGTGTAATATCAGCAAACCACATCTTGGAATTGAAATAATCCAACGTAATATTGGCGGCTAACTGAGGACCGTTTGAGACTCTTAATCCATTTGTCATAACAGTGTCT
>Ga0265297_10004684_pt1 | contig 21938 bp, 23 predicted proteins | sample Munlanlwell13791_FD_192502 | JGI IMG/M metagenome (GOLD analysis project Ga0265297, IMG submission 192502) | Leachate microbial communities from a municipal landfill in Southern Ontario, Canada - Leachate well 137-91 | ecosystem: Engineered > Solid waste > Landfill > Unclassified | place... | reverse complement strand
GAAAACAGTGCCCGGCAAGGCATTTGCGCCGAATTTTTCGGATACTCTGAAAAGGCCAATCGGAGTTTTGTTCGAGCCGCTTTCGCATCCCAATCCATTTGCCGCCGTCGAAACGATATAGGTTTTGATAAGTCGCTCGTTGACGAATAACTCAGCCCTTTGCTTCTGAGCGTATATAATAAGTTTCACATTTGTCTCGCTCATGTCAGGGCTTTCTGCTGCATGTATACCGGCACAATAACCGATGGCCATATTCGTATTATGTCAGTTTATTAATCTATATCTATATGACAACTAATATACGCGTTTCTAACGCGAAAAGGGCGCGAAGCTAATCAAAAAGCCCCTAAATAAGGGGCTTGCCATTGAAAAAAGCTAAGATTCGAGCGAACAAATCCCACCCTCCGTTGTTTAACGGAAGACAACAGTCGTGCGCTTAGTTTTTATTGAACGTTACGGAACCAACCTGTTTTCTTGTCTATCTGGATTTTCTCAACTAATGCGCCTTCCTTGTTGGTCACAATGGTGGTTTCGTAAAAGTCTCCCTTATCTGCCAGCTCGCCTACTTTAAGATTTGGATTGCCCTTAATACGATCTTTCAACATCTGTTGAGCTTGGTCTTTGGTCAGGGCTTCACCGTTCTCATTATAGGTGTTCTGGCCGTTTGGTCCATAACGATGACCGCTACCGATCCAGGGACAGTACCAACCGCCAGGGCCTGAGGATCCCCACCCCATCATGCGCTGCCCCCATCCCATCATCATAGGACCTCCATACGAACCGCCCTGTCCGGAAGGGCTTTGCTGTTGGGCGTAGCCCGTACTTGAAAAAACAGCGACCATGAAAGCTAACAGTATTGCGGCGTATGTGATTGTCTTCATTTTTCTCTCCTTCTGGAAAGTAAGAGTGAAATACACAACGTTTTCATGTTTCCTGAATGGCGTGTCCTTTAGGAATTTATCAGATAAGTGTGAGTGTAGATACTAAAGGAAAAGGTCGAAGATTTTTATATGTATAATCAAGCGTTAGGGCGCAAACTTACATAGGCCCGTATTGCATGATAAGTGAAACTGACTATGAAATTTCTTCCCTGTGCTACGCTGATAAAACAAGTCACCGTTTCCTTTGTTTTGACAAAAGTGTTTATACGCTTGTTTTTTTATAATTCAGCCTAAGCTAAAAAACCTGCGGGAGGCAATTATGAAGGATCATCGAATTCCTACACGCCATCATCAACATAATGCCGATGATTGTCATTGTTGCTGTCATCAAGAACGCCAAAATAACTTTCAATCATCTGTATCGCCTGACACAATTTATGTTTGCCCCATGCATCCACAGGTGCGGCAAATTGGGATTGGAGATTGCCCAATTTGTGGAATGGCCCTTGAGCCTGAAACGGTTGCGCTAACCGATGAGCCCGATATTGAACTCGCCAATATGACCATTCGTTTTTGGATCGCATTGGCTTTATCTGTGCCATTGCTGATAATGGTAATGGCGCCTCATTTTATTTCGAACATTTATGGAAGCGTAAGCGATAATGTGATGCGGTGGTTTCAATTTGTTGTTGCAACGCCTGTTGTCTTGTGGTGCGGGCTTCCCTTTTTTCAACGTGGCGGAAAATCTATTGTAAACCGCAGCCTGAATATGTTTACGCTTATTAGCCTCGGCGTCGGGATAGCTTATGGGTATAGCGTTACAGTAACTTTCATCCCTGGTTGGTTCGAGAAACTCACCGGCAAAATCCCCGATATCTATTTTGAACCTGCAGCAGTTATAACAACTTTAGTGTTGTTAGGTCAGGTTTTGGAATTGCGCGCGCGGGCGCGAACTAACAGCGCATTACGCGCCTTGTTTGATCTTGCACCAAAAGTAGCCCGTCTGATTCATGAAGATGGCAGTGAAAGTGACGTTCCTGTCAGTGAAGTCAAAAAGGGAGACCGTCTTCGCGTGCGTCCGGGGGAGAAAATTCCGGTTGATGGCACAGTGCTTGAGGGATCGAGCGCTGTTGATCAGTCAATGTTAACCGGAGAGTCAATGCCGGTCGAGAAACAAAAGGGCGACAAGATAACGGGGGCAACGCTCAATGGAACCGGCAGTCTGATTATGTGTGCTGAACGTGTTGGTGCCGACACAATGTTGGCACAAATAGTGGCAATTGTGGGCAAGGCACAGCATAGCCGCGCGCCCATCCAACGCGTTGCCGATAGCGTTGCCAGTTGTTTTGTTCCTGTCATTGTAGTTGTATCTGCCTTAACCGCGCTAGCGTGGGGACTGTGGGGCCCAGAGCCAAGGTTTGCCTATGCACTGCTTAATGCGGTTGCCGTTCTTATTATAGCATGTCCATGTGCCCTTGGCCTTGCCACGCCTATATCCATCATGGTTGCAACAGGCCGTGCCGCGCGTGCAGGTATATTAGTCCGCGATGCAGCAGCATTGGAAACCTTTGAAAAAGTAGATACGCTGATTATTGACAAGACCGGAACCTTAACCGAGGGAAAACCAAAACTCATTAAACTTGTTACATTCGGGAATATTGATGAGCCCCATTTATTGTATTTTGCCGCTAGTCTTGAACGCGGCAGCGAACATCCTTTTGCAGAAGCCATCGTGCGGGATGCAACAAATAAAAAAATTGAACTGTCTGCTGCTGAAAATTTTGAATCCATAACGGGTAAGGGCGTATCCGGCGTGGTTGACGGTAAAAAAGTCATTCTTGGCAATGCCGCCTTATTGAAATCCATGAATATTAATGTTGATTTGCTAGAACAAAAGGCAAAGCCATTCCGATCCGAGGGGCAAACGGCGATGCTGCTCGCTGTCGAAGGTCGTGCTGTAGGAATTATTGTCGTTGCCGATCCCATTAAATCGACAACATTGGAAGCCATACGTCTTTTGAAACAAGAAGGTCTTCATATTGTCATGGTGACGGGTGATAACTCAACAACGGCTCAATCGGTAGCAATGAAACTCGGTATTGATGAAGTCGAAGCCGATGTTCTGCCTGTCCGCAAGGCTGAAATCGTCAAGCTTTTGCAGCAAAAAGGCCGTAAAATTGCAATGGCAGGAGATGGCGTTAACGATGCTCCGGCTTTGGCTACTGCCGACGTTGGTATTGCCATGGGAAGCGGAACCGACATTGCGATGGAAAGTGCAGGGATTACCTTAGTCAAAGGAGATTTGATGGGTATAGTCCGCACACGTCGCTTAAGTAATGCTGTTATGCGTAATATTCGTCAAAATCTGTTTTTTGCCTTTATCTACAACAGCCTTGGAGTCCCAGTGGCAGCGGGAGTTTTGTATCCATTCTTCGGAATCCTTCTCAGCCCCGTTATAGCCAGTGCTGCGATGGCATTCAGTTCAGTATCTGTAATAACAAACGCGTTAAGGCTTAGGCGGATCAGTATATAGCATCCCCAACGGGATGTTCTCGCTGCGCGCTAATGCGCTTGCTCCGAGGCAATTTTCTGGTCGCGCCCATCGCTATCGCTCGGTCGCTTCCGAAAATTGTCGAACCCTACGGTTTCGAACGCGCGAAAGCGCGATGCCAATAAAAAAGGGGGCTAAAAGCCTCTATTTTTTAATTGGCGTCCCCTACGGGATTCGAACCCGTGTTACTACCGTGAAAGGGTAATGTCCTAGGCCTCTAGACGAAGGGGACGTAGAGGGGGGCAACTGTTAACCGAGGTTAGCCCCATAATCAAGCAAGATGTTACTTTCGCATGATTTCTCTAACGCAACGTTAAGCTTTGGAAAACGTCGAAAAAACACAAAAAATCACTTTTTCGTATAAAAATCGTGTTCTTTGGCGGCCTGCCGTTTCAGCACGTACTTAAGTTTGTTGGTCGCGAGTCTTTTAAGATCCTCATTGCTTGTCGTAGCCGGAGCTTGAAAAACGACCTCAGTTCCGTTTTCGGCTTCGATGGCCGAAACGCGGACAATGGCGCCAATGCGCTGAATTTCAAAGATGATTTCCAAAGAAGGCATGCCATATTCTATTGATTTTCTTTTGCCGCCGCAAGGAAGTTAGGGTACACATCATGACCGGAGGAAAATCCTATGGCAGCAGAAGTCCTATTTGAAACGCGCGGTTCTGTTTTTATCGTTACTTTTAACCGTCCCGAGGCGCGGAACGCCCTTACGACGTCCATGGCCAAAGAGCTATCGGCCAAGCTCAAATCAATCAATGAAGATCGTTCATTGCGGGCTCTTCTTTTGCGCGGAGCCAACAATATCTATATGGACGGGCAAGATATGAGCGGTTTTGCCGGAGACATCAACGCCGTCCAAGAGCAAATCTCTCATAGGGTTCAGTTTTTCTATTCTTGCATACGCGAAATGATGGCCATGGACAGGCCGGTCATTTCGGCTGTTGACGGGCGCGTATCGGGGGCAGGGCTCAGTTTTATGCTTGCAAGCGATATTGTGGTTGCGACGAAAAGATCAACCTTCAACGCCGGCACAACACAGTATGCGATGATTCCGGACGGCGGCACGACGTTCTTCCTGCCGCGCAAGATCGGCATGGCGCACGCCAACGAGCTGCTTCTATTAGGCGAGGATTTTGACGCTGACAGGGCTGAAAAGCTGCATTTGATAACCCGTTTGGTCGAAAACGACGCGCTTGAAGCGCAGGCAATGGCTTTTGCCGAACGTCTGGCCAAAGGCCCGACGCGAGTGCTGGGGGCTACAAAAAGGCTTATCAACAAGTCTTTTGAGCAGGATTTAAACACTCAATTGTCGCAAGAAGCCTCGGCCTGGACGTCCGTTACGAGAACCTTCGATTTTCGTGAGGGGATGAAGGCATCTGCGGGCAAGCGCGAGCCAAAATATACGGGAGCTTGAGAAACACTTGAAGGGGCGTCCCCATTCGGCTAAAGACGCTTTTTGGATAAAATACGAGGACATCGGGTAATGACTGAATCAACGGCTATTCAAACGGATGCGGTAATCATAGGTGCAGGGCCGGCAGGCCTTTTTGCGGTGTTTGAACTCGGCATCAACGACATCAAATGCCACGTCATAGACATTCTCGATAAAGCGGGCGGCCAGTGCGCCGAGCTTTATCCCGAAAAGCCCATATACGATATACCGGCGGTTCCGGTCTGCACGGGGACGGAACTGACCGAACGTTTAATGAAGCAAATTGAGCCGTTTTCACCCGTATTTCATCTGGGACAGATGGCCGAAAAACTGACGAAACTGCAGGACGGAAAATGGCGCATCGAAACGGACGCCGGAACGGTAATTGATGCGCGGATTGTCGTCATAGCGGCAGGAGGCGGCAGCTTTACGCCCAAGCGCCCGCCGATCAAGGACATTGAAGCATACGAAGGTAAGTCGGTCTTTTATGCCGTTCGCAAGAAAGAATCTTTCCGAGACAAGAACCTCATCGTTGCCGGAGGCGGGGACTCGGCGCTCGATTGGGCGCTCAATCTTCAGCCGATCGCCAAGCGCATAACGCTTATTCATCGCCGCAACGAATTCCGCGCTGCGCCCGACAGCGTCGCCAAAATGCGCGCGCTTGTCGAAGCCGGAAAGATGGATCTTAAAATCGCCAATATAACGGCGATAAACGGCGCTGATGGGCAAGTACAAAGCCTCTCTCTTATTGACGACGCCAAAAACACGACGAACGTTGCCTGCGATACCGTTCTGGCTTTCTATGGCCTGACGATGAAGCTTGGCCCCGTGGCGAATTTCGGTCTGACTTTGCAGGACAGTCTGATACCCGTGAATACGGCGGATTTTGAAACGAGCGAGCCTACGATATTCGCCATTGGCGACATCAACGTTTATCCGGGCAAGATGAAGCTTATCCTGTCGGCCTTCCATGAAGCCGCTTTGATGGCCAGAAAGGCGTTTTTATACATCCATCCGGACAAACGGTATCGTTTTCAATATACAACGTCCAGCAGCGACATTCAGGGAAAACTTGGCGTTGGAAAGAATGCGGCGTAGAACAAAGACAAAGACAGAAAGTGGAATAAACAAATGAAAATATTTCTCACAGATATGCAAGGCAAAGAACACGTACTCGAAGCGACCGAGGACTGGACGATCATGGAAATTATCCGTGAAGGCGGCGTGCCCATTCTGGCTCAATGCGGCGGTTCCTGCGCCTGCGCGACGTGTCATGTTTATGTGGACCCGGCATGGAAAGCCAAATTGCCCGAGCCGAGCGAGGAAGAAATCGGCATGCTTGACGGTGCGTTTGACGTAACGCCGGATTCACGCCTTGCTTGCCAGATTGTGTTCACGAAAGACCTCGATGGGCTCAAGGTTAAACTGGCCGCCGGCTCCATATAATCTGTAATCCTTGTCGTTTATATGCGACGAATTTTCGGGTGCTACCCATTTTAGGTAGCGCCCGAAGCATATGGCGAAAAATCTTTTCTGTCTGAAAGCATTTTTCTTGTTTTGATATATGACCGCCGTCCACTAGCATGCGGCGTCAATTAGTAAAGAGTGGGGTTATATAATGCAGGTCAATAGTGTTCTTGGTGTCTTTAGAACTTATAAAAAACTTTTATGCCATAAAATCCGTTCGTTGAAGTTGAGTGTGCGGAGAGAAGCAGAGTTTGAACAAATACTGAATAACATTAACCTGCTAATGACAAACGATCATTCGTTTCTCTTCAACAAAGAGGCTGAAAAGAATGCTACGGATATGATATTTGCGGAAATTAATAAAATTCCGAAATTCGATAACGATAAACCGATAAGAGCGCTCACGTTCATCGACGTTCTTCATGAGACAAGCCCCAATAGCATTCGCGGGAAAAACGGCCCCGGGCGCCTTGTCGATATAATCAGAAAATATGACCCGCAAACACAACCGGAATTATTTTTACTTTCGGCGTGTTGGGCTCCCGGCAAAGGCCTCATGGAAGATCTTTCCATGGATGCGTTTTTTGCGTCAATTGAAGAAAACAGAACCAAGCAAGAAACCACCAGATATTATGAAAACGCTTTGAAAGTGATCATTGATACCAAAGGCAAAAAGACAAAGGCGCCTGATCATAATAATATGTGCGGCCCCAACAGCCCCAATGTCAGAAGAAGAATTAGCAAAAGAATTAACGTAATAAATAAGCAGTATTCGCCGGATAAACCCGTGTGCGATAGCAAACATAACCAGCGTCAGGTTAAGCTATAGTTTGTCACTAACCACGGTAGACAGGCGGAAGAGATAGGCATAATCTTCTCAACCGTTGGTTTTAATACGCGATTCTAGCGCCCGATGCTTATAGACAGCCATTGCCATCTTGATTTTCCCGCGCTTGCCAAAGACCGCGAAGGCGTTCTTGCGCGAGCCCGCGACGCGGGTATTGGGCGTATGCTCAATGTGTGCACGCGTCGGCACGAGTTCGTTTCTCTTCGCGCAACGGCAGAGCAGAATGTTGACGTGTTCTTTTCTCTAGGCGTCCATCCGCACCATGTCAGCGAGCCTGGCGAAGAGATTACCGTTGAGGAGCTTGTTGAGGCTGCGCAGCACCCTAAGGCTATCGCTATCGGCGAGACTGGTCTTGATTATTTTTACGACAGGTCGCCTCGCGATGCGCAGGAACGAAGTTTCCGCAATCATATCCGTGCCGCGAAAGAAGCCGATCTTCCGGTTATCATCCACAGCCGCGATGCCGAGGAAGACACGCTTCGCATTCTCAAGGAAGAAGGTTGCAACAGCGGCGTTCTCCATTGCTTCAGTTCGCGCCGTTTTTTGGCCGAAGAGGGGCTTGTTCTGGGTCTATATGTCTCCTTTTCCGGAATGTTGACGTTCAAAAAATCCGAAGAGCTGCGCTATGTCGCGCGGGACATCCCGTTTGACAGGCTTTTGGTCGAAACGGATGCGCCGTTTTTGGCGCCAGAACCTTATCGCGGCAAGATCTGCGAGCCCGCTTATGTTGTCAAAACGGCAGAAGCGCTGGCGACGACCAAGGGCATGGGATTAAACGAAATGGCGCGGCAGACGACGGTCAATTTTTTCCGTTTGTTCAGAAAGTGCCCGCCGGAGGCGTTGAAATGAAGGTTACAGTGCTTGGATGCGGTTCTTCGGGGGGGGTGCCGTTGATCGGTGGCCGTTGGGGCGATTGCGACCCCGATAACCCGCGCAATCGGCGTACGAGAGCTTCAATTCTGGTCGAAAACGACGATACGACCATTCTTGTAGATACGTCGCCCGACATGCGCCAGCAGTTGTTGTCCTGCGGGCTTAAAAAACTAGATGCGGTGCTTTACACACACGCGCATGCAGACCACTGCCATGGCATTGATGAACTGCGTGGTGTCATGTGGCTTATCCAGAAGCCGATAGACATCTACGCCGACCCTATGACGATGCTTCAGCTTAATAAGGGGTTTGGCTACATATTTAACGGCTCCGGCCTTTATAAACCCGTCGTAACGCAGCATGAAATTACCGGTGATTTCACCATCGGCTCGATTGTCGTGCGCCCGTTCTATCAAAATCATGGAACCATACGGTCGCTCGGTTTTCGTTTCGGTGATTTTGCCTATTCTACGGATGTCCACGATTTCGATGCAACAGCCGTGGAAACCTTGCGCGGCGTAAAGACGTGGATTCTCGATTGCGTGCGCGAAAAAGCCCATCCGACCCATCTTAACGTGAACGAAGCCCTTAAATGGATCGGTGCAATCAAACCCGAACGCGCCTATTTGACGCACCTCAACCACACGATTGACTACGACAGGCTTGCCAGAATTTTGCCGGATGGAATACTTCCTGCGCACGACGGACTGGTGATTAATTGCTAATTCCTGACAAAACATTTCGTATAGCGGCCTATGGCGTCTTTGTCGTCTTGGCGCTTATTGCCGTCCGCACGTTTCTCGACTACGGCATTACATGGGATGAAGAGCTGCAAAGCCAATACGGCCTTGCGATTGCCGATTATTACAAATCCGGCTTTAAGGACACAGGTTTTGATCAACTATTTAACCTCTATCTATACGGCGGATTATTTGACGCACTAGCCTCGATCATTGATTCATACACGCCCTTTTTTATCTACGACACGCGCCACCTGCTGAACGCCTTTTTTGGTCTATTGGGATTGTGGGGGACGTGGAAACTTGGACGCTTTATGGGAGGCGACGCCGTAGGCTTTTTGGCGCTCGTTTTATGCGCTCTTGTGCCGTCTTATTACGGTCACATGTTCAACAATCCGAAAGACATTCCCTTTGCCGCAGGCATTGTCTGGACTATTTATTACATGTCGCGCTCTTACGAAAATCCAAAACTTCCGACGCTTATCAAACTGGCGATTATTTTGGGTCTGACGCTTGGCGTAAGGGTAGGGGGCGTCATGGTTTTCGCCTTCTGGCTTGCGCCGATGGGGCTAGTGGCCCTTCTCCCTCTCGTCCGAAACCGTAATTCCAAGACATGGCGTGCCGTTGCATCGGACATTTTTAGTCGTTCCTGGCGCATCGTCTTGCCTGTGGCTCTTCTTGCCCACGCCATCATGCTGGTTTTCTGGCCGTGGGCACAGCAGAATCCCCTTTCAAATCCGCTTCGCGCGCTTTCCGAATTCAGCAATTTTCCCCAAGATGTCGAAGTGTTGCTGGACGGCACCATTTATCGCTCGACAGAGCTGCCTTGGACATATGTACCAAGCTATTTTGCCATCCAGTTGCCGGAAATACTGATCCTTCTTCTTATCAGCTTTGTTCTTTTTCTGCCCCAACTATGGCGGCCTATGGCGATAAGCCGGAAGCAAAGCCTATCCCTTATCCTTCTCATGATATTTGTTCCCGTTTTGTACGCAACGATCAGACATCCGGCATTATATGACGCTGTCAGGCATTTTTTGTTCGTCATTCCATTGGCTTGCGTCATTGCGGCAATGGCGGCGTACGAGTTGTTTATGCTTGCGACATCGCGGTGCGCAACTCGTGTTGCGCTAGTCATTATATTTGTGGCGTCGCTTGCGATGCAGGTCTTTGTTATCGCGAAGCTTCATCCGTATGAATACATCTACGCAAACCAGTTTATCGGCGGCGTGCGCGGCGCGTATGGCAAGTATGAGGCCGATTACTGGGGCTCGTCGTTTAAAGAGGCGGCAACGAAGCTTCAGGCCTTTGTGGCTGCTGAGGGCGGCATACCGGCCGGGCAGATATACAAGGTCGCCATATGCGGCCCCAGATCGTCGGCGACCATATATCTGCCTCCAAATTTCCGTCCGGTCGTCGCTAATGAACCGGCTGAGTTCTTTTTATCCACGACACGCTGGCAATGCCAGAACATGCGGCCGGGGGATGAGATTATCCGCGTCGAACGTTTGGGAGCGCCGCTTAGCATCGTCAAGGATCTTCGCAACGGTTATGCGTATTATGAGGGTAATTTAAAAAGGCTGCAGATGCCCCCTCTTACCAACCCATGATTTAACATAATATATCTTATGCGACTTTCATGGGCAGGAAAACGCAATATAATAAGGCAATAACCACGCCCCTTCCTTGCCATACGCGCCATGAAAGCATTATTTGATGTGGTGCTCGGCAACTGAAATATGAATAATGCGGAAGCGCGCACATATGATGCGGCGTAAATTTAAACAAATACAGTTATGGAGACGATTGAATGACTACGGGCCGCCCTAATAACCCGCTCTACCCGGCTGGGGTAAAAATTTCTTCGTATATGAGGATGGGACAACTTTCCAAGCATAGCGGCGAATTCGATTTCGAGGTTTTCATACAACATGTGGACGTATTTGCCGGCAGCCTGATGAAGGAAGATAAATCCGCAAGGGATCTGGCGATTGAAAATTTTCTGAAAAGAAAAATATTTAAATCAAACAACATATCCGACGCTCTTAAGTTAAAAAAATTCCCCAAATGGCATGGAGACATCAACCATTGGAACACCGGCCTGAGAATGCTGCATGCCTATATTGAATGTCTTGATGATAGCAGCCTCAATTTTGAATATACGAAGAAATATCTATTCAAGCTTGTCCTCAGCAGAACGGTAAAAAGAGCCGTGCAGGATATTCCCGGCCTTAAAGAAAAGCTGGGAGACGTATATTCAAAAATGACGTCAGAGAAAGTCAATCGTCCCGGAAAATCGGCGATATATGAAATTCAATCCGATCAACCCCGTCGCCTTGGGATAAAGTATGCTTCTTATACAAAGATGGATCAGTTGGCGACGCAAAACGGCGGTTTCAATTTCGACATATTAATTTATGAAATAGACGATCTGGCAGAAAAATTGATTTCAAAAAACAAGTCCGCTCAAAATAACGCCATCGATACCTTCTTGAACAATAAAACGTTCAAGTCGGATAACATCACCCCTGCCGTCGTGGCAAAAAAGATTCAAAGGTGGAAAGGAGACATCTATCACTGGAATATGGGGCTAAAGATGCTCCACACCTATATAAACTGTCAGGAAGACAGTTTTGAGCAGCATGAATACGCCAGAAAACAGTTGTTAAAACAAATATGCTCCGAAATGGCGGTAAGAGCTGTCAGCGCCGTTCCCGGCTTGGAAGAAAAACTTGGCGATGCTTATGCTGAGATGACGGGCGAAAAGTCCAGCCGTCCGCAAAGACTTGCGCAAAAAAACAAGGACAGGCGGCCACGGCAATAACTTTTATTGTTTCGGATACAAAAAGGCGCCTCCTATAATGGAAGCGCCTTTTTTATTGGCAATAGAGACTATACCCTACCCTTTTCTGACGTTGCTGACAAAGTCCTCGACAACGCGACGTAACGATTCAGCCTCGCGAGCCAGCTGACTTGCCGTATCGAGCAGTTGTGTAGAAGCCGTGCCGGTCTCGGCAGCCGATTTTGTCACGCCGGAAATATTGCTCGTGACTTCTTTCGTGCCCTGTGCCGTGTCCTGAATGCTCCGCGAAATTTCTTTCGTCGCGGTGCCTTGCTGACCAATGGCGGCAGCAATAGCCGTCGATATCTCATTAATCCGGCGAATAGTCGCCGTAATGGTCTCGATCGTTGATACAGCTTGCCCGGTTTTCTCCTGAATGCCGCCGATCTGCAACGTAATATCCTGCGCGGCATGGCCAACCTGATTAGCCAGATTTTTGACCTCGCTGGCGACAACGGCAAAGCCCTTACCTGCTTCACCGGCCCTCGCCGCTTCAATCGTAGCGTTAAGAGCAAGAAGATTGACCTGGCTCGCGATGCTTTCAATCAACTTGACGACGTTCCCGATGTCTTCGGCAGACTTGCTAAGCGATTGCATCACTTTACCCGTAGCTTCGGCTTCCGTCATACATTCGCCCGCGACCTTAACGGATTCCCCAATCTGCCGATCAATTTCTCCGATAGACGCATTAAGCTCTTCGGCAGCCGAAGCGACGGTCTGAATGTTTGTAGACGTTTTTTCGGCCGCTGAGGCAACAGCCGACGACTGATTGCTCGTACCTTCAGCAATAGCCGCCATTGATTTGGCGCTGCTTTGCATTTCGGTTGCGGCGGCAGAAACAGTATTGACGACGCCTTTGACGCTGTTGTCAAAATCATCGGCCATCTTGTTCATAAGCTTACGACGTTCTTCAGCCGTCCGCTTTTCCTGCTCTTTCTGCTCTTTTTCCATCGCTTCCATTTTCAAAGCGTTGGTTTTGAAAGTTCCGATAGCTTTCAGCAAATCGCCGATTTCGTCCCTCGACGACGGCTCCGGAACGTCAATCATCAGATTGCCTGAGGCCAAAGCGCCGATAATGTCCGTAATTTTTCTAATGGGTGCCGCAATCTTGCGGTAACCAATGAAAAGCATGATTAAAATCACAGGAAGACCGACGGAAAGACTGCCGATAACGCCCCACATGATAGAATTATCCACGGCGGCATAAAATTGTTCCATCGGAATGCCGACGAACAAAATGCCGATGACTTTCTTGTATTCGTCAAAGATAGGATCGTATCCGGCGATAAAAGGCTTGCCTAAAATAGTTGCCGTTCCGCGATACGACTTGCCCGAGAATACGGCGTCATAAGCGGGGCCTTTGGCAAGCGGTGTGCCGACCGCCCTGCTCCCATCGTCCTTCTTAATGTTGGTTGCAACGCGAACATCGTTCATAAAAATCGTCGCACTGCCGCCGACCATTTTGACGACATTATCCGGAATATCGTTCGCGCCGTTCAGAACTTTTTCCCCGATCATCATCTGACCGTTTTCAAGGCGGACGGTTGCTCCGATTTTGTTCAGTTCATTCCAGGCAACCTTCATATTGGTATTGATACCGGCGGTCGCGCTTTCTTCCGCATGTTTAAATGTTACATAGGTCGTTATGCCAAGAACGGCACCACCTACAAGTAACGCTGTCATAATGAGAAGAAGAACAAGCTTCGTTGAAACTGTAATTCGAACGGACTTCAGGGAAGAAAAAATGTTGGACATGACTTTTATTCCTGACCTTTTTTGTGGGATTAGGGATCCATAAGGAAAGCGAGGAGGGAATCGACTTGCGTTCTCACACTAGGGTACCGAAGTTAACAATTTATTGCCAAACACTTCCACGATAAGCTGCTATCAAATTTATCGTTATGCCGAAGTCATCAAGGAAGAAGGATTATTGGGGTCGCTCGTTTGGGAAGAAACTATATTGCTTTTTTCCGGCTGTTTGCTTAGTCCCGATGCAATAATGCGATTGATATTGATCAGGCTGTCAACCAGACTCGGCGTAAACTTGCTCATGGCACTGAAACTTGTCTTATCGACATAACGCCCCAGATTAAGAAGCGTAATTTTCAAAGGCATAGGCAACTGATTTTCCGGATCCGTCAGCGCCACTTGAAAAATCGTCCAAAGCCTCTGATTCTTGCGAAGAGCATCGCCGTAAATTTTTAGATATTTTTTGGACTTAACGTCGCTACTCATTAATTCTTTAGCGTCATTCAGCTTACTCGCGCATGCAAGCAAAGCCCGCGCGTCCGTATCGCGACTATTATCCGCCGAAACAGATTGAACCTTCTGATTCTTCCCGTAAATGCTGATCTTTTCATAGGGATTAGGCGACATCAGCTTTCTCCAAATCGTGTGACACTACAGATGATGACGAGGATTGAGTAGATACGTGTGCAGAAGGGTGAGCACTCTTTTCATACTGCGCCAGCAAGGCATGCGCAACCCTTAAAGCCTTGAAACTTTCTCTGGCTTCGAGATGAGCAATGATTTTATCAACCTCAGACGTATATGCAGGATAAAGCTTGCCAAAATTCCTGACGGTCTCGATGACAAGAGAATCCATCGGCTTATCTTTGCCTTTGAACAAATAGATGACCTGAAGCAGGAAATAAACGTTTGAAATATCCGAATCGTCGCGACGATCCATATTCATCATATAGCCTTCGCGAAGCACAGGGCTGTCGGATAGAATCAAAAGATCGGCTGGACGATTGCCAACGTTTTTAAGGACGGCGCCACCGGCGAATATTTTGCCTTCTGGCTTGACTCGAATTTTTAATGGCATGTTCCCGACTCCTTCGAGAAAAATATAATAAAAAAGAGAAAGAGGACGGGCCGATAAAGGCCCGCCCTGCTCCCTTTATAATTACAGAATCTTCAAGATCGCGCTTGCGAGCGTTCCTGAGACACCCAACGACACGATACCGAGTTGGGCTTGAGCTTGCAGAGCTTGCAAGTTTGCGCCTTCTTCGTTTGTATCGGCGGCCGTCAGCGAGTTCGATGCGTTCTGCAACGACGTGATCAGATTTTGAGTAAAAGTCTGTCTCGTTTGAATCAGCGTTGCGTTACCACCGAAGTTCGATGCATTCGTCGTCAGTGTTGACAGAGCGGTCAACAAGTACGATTGCGACGTCTGAATGTCGGTGTTGTTGGCCCACGCATTCGCGGCGGTATTACCGGCGCCAAGCAGACCAGCCGACGTGATGTTCACACCGTTGATCGTCAAGGACGTCGTGTTATCCGCGTTGAAGTAGACGACCAGCGTCGAAGACGTACTGTTCAACAGGTTAGTACCGTTGAAGGTTGCGTCGTTGACGAGGGTATCTAACTGGGTCGTCAGAGCGTTGAACTGCGAGGCGAGGCCAGAGCGGGTCAACGTATCCGTCGTGCCGAGCGCTTGGGTCACAAGACCTTTAAGCTGGGCAATGACGTCTGCGGCGCTGTCAATTGAATTGGTGTAAGAGTTCACCGATTCAAGCGCCGTTGAAAGGTTGCTCTTCACCGTATCGAGGTTGTTAGCGGTGTTGAGGAAGCCTTTCGACGCGAAATACGCCGTTGCATCGTCCGTAGCTGAATTGACTTTTTTGCCGGTGGACAAATGCTTTTGCGTGATTTCGAGCAGTGACGACGTGTTCTGCAAAGCCGTGAGGTTTGCGCGAGCAGACGAGGTCAGGGAGATATCACCAATAGCCATATTAGAACTCCTTTCAGAGGTTGATCGCAGAATCCTTCTGCGGGTTTAACTACGCCGAACATAGTGCCCCAAAAGTGAATTTATCTTTAACGGCTTGGGGTTACATGTTTAACGATTCGGTACATCCCTGCGAAAACCGTGCCACTTTTGTGATCTCAATAACCCACTGATTTTTATTGAGAGCAAAAAAACTTACAGGGAACTTATTGCCTACACATGGCTTCAACTAGGCAAAAAATGCCGGGTCAAAAACGCCGCTCCGACGACTCAGAAGAAAAATTTATCTCCAGGAACCTTCCGAGCAAACCGAATGGCCGATGTAAAGAGGCCATAGATCGTTTCTCCACCATTGCGCGCTCTGTATGTAGCATTGAGCGCTCCAATTAACGACGCTACCGCCCGACGCAACAGGTGCCGTGATGACTAGCGACGTTCCGCCGACGATTTCAGCTTTGCCGTTTGAAACGCTGCTGACCGGAACGCCGCCCATAATGCCCGAGCATGCGCCCGAAAATACAACCTGTGCCGGACACGTTTTCACGACAGGTATTGTCTGAGCGGTTCCGCATGTTGGCTGGCCGTTAGAAATGCTTGTGATGACCTGCCCTGTCGGACACGAAAAAGTAAGTGTCGAGCAAACCGGCTGCCCGAAAGCGATTCCCGTCAATACCTGTCCCGACGCGCATGTGATGGATGTGTTCTTCGTCGTCATGGGCTTCCAGACAAGGTTGGCGCCGTCATAAAGGCAAGCAATAAGGTTCGCCTTATCCTCATCCATTCTGGTTTTGCCGAATTCGTTGGGACACGGCTGTCCAAGCAATGCCGCCTTTGCAGGCGACACGAACGCAAAGGCGATAAAGGCGCATAAAGGAATGGCAAGGGCAAAAGGACGTCGTGTCGGCATGATCAAAATCTCCTATTGAGCATATTGCGGCGTTCCGCATATCGGTATTCCGTTGGAAAAGGCGCGTATTCCCGCGGGGCAAGTTATGGTTGCGCTGCCGAAGCCGGTACATTGAGGTTTATCGTTGACGATGCCCGTCAAAAACTGGTTGACCGGGCATACGAATGTGCCGAAAGCCAAAACATCGCTGGTCATCGGTCTCCACACCTGAACGCACGGCGATGCGGCGCTTTGGCAAAGGCATGTCAAAAGATTCTGTTTGTCGAAATCAATAACCGTTTTCCCGAGCTGATCGCACGATTTTTCAATGCAGCCCGACGTTTTGCCGGGGTCGCATTCCCCTGCCGCATGCGCGGGAACCGGCACAAGCGTTAAGGCGCATAATAAACTGAATGAAGCAAGGCGTATCATGCAACGCAGAATCAAATATGAAAAACGAACGAGGAGTAAGGCTAATCCGCCATTATTAAAGATTCATTTATAGCGTTCTAATCCCCTATCCGATAAACTTTTTGCCCGATATGCCCCAGTTGCGACGAAAGATCGCCGTCGCACCATAACTCGAAACCGGCCATTCGCGCCTTTTCGCAAAAATAATAATCCTCGCCGCGCAATTGCCCGCCTTCGGTTTCCAGGTTGAAAAACGGCGGCTTTAAGGCGTCAAAAACCGTCATGCGAATTAAAAGGCACCCGGTCGGCAATAAGTTGACGCGCTGCAACCCGGAAGTTACGTGCTCGTGCTCGCCGTTTTCCAATATCGTCAAAGGATAAAACGGCGCCGCGCGCTTCGAATATGAAGCGCCGACAATATCTTTTCCATGCGCCATAAGGCGTTTTAAAGCATCGGCCGGAAAAACTATGTCCGAGTCCAAAAACAAAAGGTGCGATGCCTTCATCGTTTGAGCCGCATTCACGCATTGATTGCGCCCCAGGGGCACAAGGGAAGATTTGGCGTTCACAAGCGCAACGGGCGGCACAGGGCTCATGCACAGCATCGCAAGGGACATCGCAAAATCGGCGCACACCGTATCGCCCGAAGGAATGCCGATCGCAACAAGCTGCTTAGTCATTCTTATCTTTCTCCGTTGCAAACGATAGTCAGCAGTTTCTCATTAAGAGCGCTCCACGACCAATCCTTCATGCGTTCGGCAATAAAGGTCGCGTCGTGGCGAGCCTTCTCCCTATTGTCATAAACATATTCCATGGCGGCGACAACCTCGTCCACGGTTGTTTCGCCCCAGTCCTCGACGGATTGCATGGTTGGCGACGGTTTGACCTTGCCTTGCGTCTTAAACGCCCCGCAACCGATCAGATCGACAAGGTCTTTCTGTCCCGTGTTGTAAGAAACGTAGGTCGGCACGCCGCAAGCCATGGCCTCCATTGCCACAAGATTGGTGCCTCCTTCGCAGCGGTTCGGAAACACGGCCATATCGCAATCGCGCAAAATGGAAGGTATCACCAGATTGTTCGTGAAAGGAATGTCAATAAAACTTTCCTGAGGCAATCCTTGTTTCAAAAGCCATTGTGTCAGTTGCAAGCCTATTTTGTCCGCCCGTCCCAAAGGAACACCGTCGCAGTGTCCGGCCAGGGCGAAAGCGGCCGTATCCGGCAAATTCAGATTTTGCCAGCACGTCACAAGCAAAGCGTCCTTGTGCTTTTCGTAAAAACGCTTGAATGCCGCAAGCACAATGTCCTGTCCTTTACGGTATTCGAATTTTCCGCCCGAAAAAATAACGAAGCGATCGCGATAGAGGCCAGACCCGGGCGCCGGATAAAAAAATCCGGGATCGATGCCCTGATAGCACAGGTGAACGGGGCCGACGTTCAGGCTTTTCAGGTAATCGGCGTTCCATTTCGAAATGGCGATAAACATATCGTAATTTTTTGAAATGGCGCGCCCGTGATCCGTGCAAACCAAATGCTCGATGGCGGCGCAGGCGACATTCGGCTTGCCCCAAATACGGTCTTGTCCCTGAAAACCGGAAAAATCGCTGCCGCATCCATGAAGGACGGCATGTTTAAAGAAAAGTTTTTCTTCCGGCTTTTCCCTGAGGAAATCGGAAAGTTTAACGGCGAGATTGAAAACCGAGTTCAGTTTTTCCTGCTCCAAAGGAGGCAGGACCATGACCGAGACCTTGCTGGTCAGGATAATATCCTTGGCTTCGCCCCCTCGCCGCAAGTATTGCAGCAGAATTTGAAGACCATAGATTCCATAGCCTGAAATGGTGGACAGGACCCAACTGACGGCGAGAGGAGATAACAAGAAGAACCCCATAAAAACAGGAAGGATATGGCGAGGCTAACATGCATTTTGATCTTAATCAAAATGCATGTTATCAATTCCCCCTCAAATCAACCAAAGTGTATTTCATGACCATCACACTCCATTCGGGCGATCTGCCTGCTTCAGTCTCGTTCGGCAACTGCGTCGCCATAGATACGGAATCCATGGGACTTAATTGGGATCGGGACAGGCTGTGTCTCATTCAATTATCGTCGGGCGACGGCAACGCGCATCTTGTCCAGTTCAAAGCGGGGCAATACGACGCGCCCAATCTCAAAAAGCTTCTGACGGATGCCAACGTCACCAAACTGTTCCACTTCGCGCGCGCCGATCTCGCGACGATTTACCGTTATCTCGGCGTCATGCCGACGCCGGTCTATTGCACGAAAATCGCCTCCGTTCTTGTGCGCACGTTTTCGGATCGCCACAGCCTGAAAGACCTCACGCGCGATTTGCTCGGCATTGATTTATCAAAAGAGCAGCAGACATCCGACTGGGGAGCCCCTACCCTGACGAAGGAACAACTGGCCTACGCCGCTTCCGACGTTCTGCATCTGCACAAGATGAAAGCGATATTGGACGAAAGGCTGGAGCGCGAGAAACGCACGGATTTGGCGAGCCGCGTTATGGCTTTTCTTCCCGTCCGTGCCGAGCTGGACGTGGCCGGATGGCGCGACGTTGATATTTTTGCGCATAAGCCGGTACGTAAGCCGGACTAAGGCCATTAACCTATCCCCTTATAATTAAACACGAAAGTAATGCCGCGATTGACGAATACCCCGTCTATATGTTGAAATTGCAAACCTATTATTATTCGAAGGGATATTCAAAAATGAATATGGAACCTCATATTAACGGCTCAGTTCCGGGCAACGCTCTCGACGTCAGCAAAGATCTCAATGTTCCCTTCATAAAAGCATTAAATGCATACGGCTATTTATTGGATAAAGGATATGAAGGAGATTTCATGAAGTTTGTTGAGGCTGGCCATGTTGATATTGGTAAGCTGTATCAAAGTTCAAACCTCGGGTATAAGGCGTCGCTACTTTCAATAGCGATCAAGAATAATCATAAATTGGCCTTCGACCTTCTTATTAAGATGGGCGCCGATTTTACTATGCCGGATGAGAAAAAGGGCACCGCGTTAGGAGATGCCGTGGCAAGCGACATAAGTGAATTCTTTGAAAGGATTATTGGAGAAGGCGGCATTAATGTTGATGAATTGCATTTTAGCCAAAAGCATGGATATAAGACGACGCTGCTATCAATAGCGATTAAGAACAATCATAAATTTGCTTTTGATCTCCTTATGAAAATGGGTGCTGATTTCAATAAGCCCGATGAGAAGAATCTCACTGCAAAAAATGAGGCTGTAGCTAGCTCTGAATCAGAATACCTATGGTCAATTCTAAGTGCCGAATACGACCACAAGGCAAACTTGCGTCCGGCAAAGGTTCCCGGAACCGGCCTATTGGGCTTAAAACATGAACATAAGTAAGGGTAAGGCTCGTCTCCTATCCCCATACTATATATAGTGAAAGTAATACCCCCGTAGATTAACGCCTTCTAAAGGGTTATAATATATATTCATTATCGAAAGTAATTATATTTTTTCGGATGAATATTTGAATGACAATAATTCATCAAAGCGATGCTGAAGCACACACTACCCTCACCAAAATAGTCGCGTGTGACTTGCATAATGTATTTATTGATGGGGTTGAAAAAGGCTTCATAGACGTCAATGGCGTCTGCTATGACAAGAACTTCGGCGGCGATATACCCATCATCAGGTATGCCATTCTGAATAAGGCTGCGAATATTATCCATTATTATCAGCGCGAAGGCATCTATAACAAGCTCCATCCCAGCAATCGCCGCGAGATATTGAAGTCCTTCTCAAACACTGATTTGGACAAAACGCTTGAAGTGTTTGTTCCTGTTCAGGTTGGTCACGAAGATCCAAAATCGCTTGAAAAGCACAGGTTATTAAGAGGACAAAACAAAAGAAATACATGCCTGGATAAAGGTGGCAGCCCCAATCCAAAAACTTCGCCGGAACCGTAGCAATTACCCCACCTCATTGTTTGATGTTTTTTTAAGGTTTTAAGCTCTAAAATCCCGCATATGAGCGAACCCCCGTTTGACGAACCGCCTGCCGAAAGACTGGACTTTATCCGTCCGCGCCTGACCGAGCGCATCGTCCGCGCGCGTGACAGCCATATGGCGGAAATTATCCGGCGTTTACGCGTCTGGCTTCCCGGATTGGCGGCGGCGATTATTCTCCTTTTGTTTATTTGGCCTTCATTATTGCCCAGTTTTTTGATGCTGGATGTCGTCAAAAACATCCCCGATCTGGCCATAGACAACCTGCGCTTTAAAGGCGTGGACAGTAAAAACCAGCCCTATTCGTTGACGGCAGCGACGGCGACAAGGCCTTCGCATCTGCATGGCGTCTACGATCTTTCAAAGCCCGAAGGTGAAATTACGCTGCAAAATGGAACATGGCTCGACGGCAAAGCCGACTCTGGCCGATACGATGAAAACGAAAAAAAGGTATTTCTTAGCGGCAATGTGCAAATTTTCCGCGACAATGGGTACCAGATCACGACGGACGAGCTTCATGTTAACTTGAATAACAGCGAGGCGTGGGGCGATAAAAGCGTGTTAATTCAAGGGGATTTCGGCACGATCAACGGCGTAGGCTTCCATTTTATGGATTCTGGGCATACCGTCATCATCAAGGGGCCGGCCAAAGCCGTACTTAGTTTACATTAAAGGCCGGATTCTGATAAACCTCTTTACCCTAAAGCAAGGATTTCTGAGCCATAAAGGACACCACTAGGTATAGGTTATTCATGCGCCTTGGCGCCCTTATTATTGCGTTATGTATCCTGCTTGGCAGCTTGAGCGTTGCCGAGGCTAAAGGCGCGTCTCCAAAGAAGGCAGCCCCTGCCCCCAAGGCCGAACCCGTTGAAATTACCGCCGATGAATCTCTTGAATGGCATCAGGTGAAGAACATCTATGTGGCTAAAGGCAACGCCAAAGCCGTCAGCGGCGATCTGACGGTTACCGCCGATCTGCTGACGGCGCACAAGCGCGATACGCCGAAAGTAAAGGCCAAAAAAACGGATAACAAAGCGGCGGGAACGGGAGACATAGACAAACTGACGGCGGAAGGAAATGTAGTCATCCTGAAATCAGGCTCGCGCATTACGGGAGACCTCGCCGTTGACGATCTCGACAAAAAAGTGGTCATCGTGACGGGCGATAATTTGCGTTACGAAAACGACAAGCAAGTCGTGACTGCCCGCGAAAGCCTTGAATACTGGGAAGACAGGAAAACCGCGATAGCGCGCGGCAAAGCGACAGCCGTCAA
>Ga0265297_10004683_pt1 | contig 21942 bp, 35 predicted proteins | sample Munlanlwell13791_FD_192502 | JGI IMG/M metagenome (GOLD analysis project Ga0265297, IMG submission 192502) | Leachate microbial communities from a municipal landfill in Southern Ontario, Canada - Leachate well 137-91 | ecosystem: Engineered > Solid waste > Landfill > Unclassified | place... | reverse complement strand
GCTGATAGTCTAATTGTGACTGGTCAAACAGCCCGCCTAAATCACAGACCTGGAACTTTCCTGATATGTCGTAACCGTGCGCCATGATGTGGGAATGGCCTAACGCGGTGTGGCAATGGTGTTTCTCTGCGATTCGACGGGCTACTGTGAGCGGGACCTGCGAGTAGGCTTTCGGATGGCCTACTATCCATTTCTCGCCTTTCTGGATCAGTTCGATGCTGGTGTCTTCTGTCACCTGATACCCGTTGCTCCCGACGTCCATCAACCGGAACAGCATCTCTAATGACGTTCTCGCACCGTTCAACCTGATCCATCGCTCTTCGTGGTTCCCCCTGCAGTAGACTATTTCAGAGAAACATTGCCGGAGTTGTTTGTGGACGGTGGCGCCATGTTCTAACTCCTGCTCGAAGGTGTCAGCGATACCGATGTCCCGGCTCATTAAGTAATAATTGTCACAATCAAGGAAGTCACCGGCAACGAGTAACTGTGGTTTGCCGTATTCTTTCCCCATATCGCACAATCTGTCGACTAAATTGATGTCGTGGAACGGGATATGGAAGTCGCTGGTAAGAAACACGAAATCATCTTTTATGGTGATAGGGTTGCGCCGTTTGATAATGTCGTCTATATAAAGACCTTTCTTTGATTTCCGTTTTTGGGGATGGGTAAGCTTGTGCAGGTGTGACCGTGCAGACATTTCACCGGAGATGCACCGTTTGGCGTCGTGTCTTTGTTCGATGTCGTGATCAGCGTCCGGGTTCTTCTCGCGCCATTCGCGTTGTTTGTCTTTACCGCGTGGCATGTGACTAATCCCATTCCTCCGGGTGGATCGGTTCGCCTTTGACCGCACGATACGCCAGCTCGTAATCCCGTTCGGGGATTGCTGTTTGGCCGGTTGGTAATACAATCCCGGTGACGCAATCCAGGTATCCGGTCTTCCCCATCTTTTTCAGCATGGGTTTCCCGTATTTCTCGACCGCCTCGGCGTTAGTCAGCCAGCCCGGACGTGTCATTCGCCGCCCCGGATCGCCGCCTGGACCCAATTGATCATCTCCTCCGTCTCGCGTTTGAACTCACATAACTTCGCAGGAAACGCGCATTTACCGGTAGCGTTGATATACGCGCAGTCGTGGCAGGTTATGTTCTCCGTGACGGCAGGGCGATCTGTTTCAACTTCGTCAACCATCTGGATCAAAAAAGGGCAGTCATCTACTTTCTTTTCCAGGCGGTTCTCTATGATTTGCATGTTATCATCTCAAATATGCCGGGAGGCGAGCTGACCGCCATACAAGCTATTGGTATATATTCTGCTGAGGGTTTCGTGCTGGATGTAGTGTACATGATCAACCTGTTCCAATGCTGGTGTTGTATTATCCCGGCCTCGTGTGTTTGTGTTGTTGAAGGGAGAGAGTAGAATAGATGGGACTTCTGGTTGGTTACGGTTTGATCCCCTCTGTGATGGTGGTGGCAATTTCTCTCTCCCAATGCCCCCAGGGCGGGTATGAGCCGCATCAGTTTGTCCGTCTTTGGGCCTGGAGGCACGAATAGTCATCTACTATCTCTTTCCGGTGATCGCCCGGTATAGTCCCCGGATACCATTCTCAATCAAGGCAGTGAAACCCATTGTCGTGCCTATCATCAGGCCGTTCTGGATCGCGCTGTCAGTCACCTGGACCCCGGTATTTGCGAGGGCTATCCCGACACCCATACCGATGATCACGGTACCGCCGAACTTCACCATGTCGAACGGTTCGGGGTTTTCGCCTTCGCGTTTCTTGAAATAGGCTGCACCGCCGTATATCGCCCCGGCTGCCGCGCCTATCGCTATGTCTGCAAGTATTAGTTCTGTCATTGTGTTTCACGTCCGGACGGTTCATAGCTCGAGCTAATCATTACCGTCTCCATTTCGCGAGCATCTCTGCTATCTTCTTGAGCAGTTCAACAAGCCAGCCGGGTTGCGTTGGGGCTGGGCCGGCGAACTCGAAGTCTACCCGAACCTCATCAACGTCACTGCCGACTTCTACAATCTGGTTAATCGTTTTTCCGGTGGATTTCTCCATCGCACCGACGGCATACCCCATGTCCTTCTCGACCATTGCGGTTGCGGGCTGGCCTGCAAGGTCCTCTCCGTCAAGCCAGAAGGTCGCCGGGACGTTGGCGTCCAGGATGATCCGTGCGTATTTCTCACGGGCGATCTTGACCTCGGACTTATCCAGGCTGACGAACCCAGGCCCGGCGTTCTCCTTGTAGTATGCTTCGTCTATCCACGTTATTTGCGGGACTGCGTCGCCCCAGGAGTTCCAGCACCCGATCCACCGGCGGTCCCAATCGACCGCGATCCACGGCAACGCATGAGATCCCGCCTTCTCCCGGCCGGGATGAACCCGCCATAAGCCGTCACTCGTCGGGTTCATGTAGTCATACTCAACATTGATCGGCATCAGGACGCAATGGGCGTGGTTCTGGTCGATGGCGTCCATGACACTCTGAAAAGTCGTAACGGTGGCATACCCGTCGATCTTATGATCTGCTGCCAGTGGTTCCAGCTCTTCCTGTGTGAGCGGGTAAAACTTCGGTGCACAGAATACTGATTTGGATGTAAGACAGCGTTCCCAGGTGACGGCTCCCCACTTTTTGAGTGCTTTTACGGCGGCAGAACAGAACGAGCCGGACGGATAGGTGACGTTCCCGATGATGCGAGAAGTCTCATAGATATATTGCGGGCTGAAAATTGTGTGATACCACTTGTCGTAGACGAGCTTGCACCCGATGTCTTCTTCCTGGTCGGGTTTCGCGTCTGCAATTTCCGCATCTGTGGGATAATCGCCGGTCAGTGCGAGATAATTTGATTGTGCGAAGATGGCGGACGCATGGCCGACACATGTTCCCCGGTCCCCTTGCGCCCACAGTTTCGGAAAATATTTCTTGAAGGGGGAATAGAATCTGCCGGTCTTCTGTTCTTTCGCCCCTTTCTGGATGGTTTCGTATTCATAGTATCCCGGTTGCGGTTCCCGGTCTGCCGCCTTCATCGGCGGTTCAAGATACCTTTTCGGCCAGTATTTTCCTTCAGGCAACCGGCGCAACCAACCTTCTACGATAAGGCCCACGAGCTCTTCTTCGAGTGTCGTGCTTGGATACGCCGTGTATATCTCGCCGAATGTCAGCGGTCTGCCAGCGTCCTTAATTATCCGGAAAATAGGTGAATGTGTCATCCTTCCACTACCAGCGACGTGAACGAATATCCGCCAGAGACTGTTGACAGGCCTACCCACCGTGACCGGATCGATACGTCTGATGAGTAGTCGCGGGTAACGGTCTGGTTGATTGTGTCAGCAGTACCGTATATCTGGTTGGTTCTATAACTGGTCCGGAACACTCCGGCGATACCGGCAGGACCGTCCGGTAAGTCAGTGGTAAAATCATAATCAAGACCAGTCCCGATCTCCGGCATGGCGTTGGCAGTCAGTGACGAGGCAAACCCGCCGGACGTAAGGATCGCGCTGGTTGATCCGGTCACGTCTTCGCAGGTGTCCGGGCCTAACCTGGACATATAGAACGAATCTTCCATAGATGCGCCGTTGCCGGTGAACTGGAGTAGTTTGGTTGTGCCGGTGTTCGATGCCGGGCCGATACCGGCAACGTCAGACGCGAACGCGAACGCGGTATCCCCATGAGACGCTGATAATGCAAAGTTGTTGCTGGATATTGTGCCGCCGCCCTGGTATGTACTCATCGACCTTACAGACATGGACCCGGTACAGACGCCTTGCATGGTGACGCCGTTCTCCGTCGATACAAGTTCCTGTGGTTTGTCAGGATCAAAAAACGGGCAGAGATCATCTATTGGCGATGCCGCTGACGCTGCCCCCATAAAAACCAGCAGTGTCATGAAAACAACTGCTAACCTTAGCATAGGTATGTATCAGGGTGCACCGTTATAAAGTTTTACAATGTGCAACAGTGTTGCACGAAGAGTGAGCTGTCAAGGATTCCTTTACAGTTGCCGGAGATGTCAGGTTGCTATTTGGATCGGAGATTGATAATGAAGTAGTCTAATCAAGAGTATATAAAAGAAATGTTGGTTGGGTATACATCTATCGAAGGGATGTATATGTAGAGAGCGGTTGATTTTCCCTCGTTCTTTTTGCTGTTTTCTTGTATCCTTTTGGATGAGCTTTTAAATGGCAATCGTGGCAAAGAGTAATTAAATTTGATAATTCATTGGTCCCACCATTAACCACAGGGATTATATGGTGACATTCTAAACGCTTTTTTGAGCCACATTCCTGGCAGATATGGTTATCCCGCTGGAAGCACTCAAATTTGAATGTCTCCCAAAATAAAGGCCGCCCGTTTGATGTGCGTTCCTGCTCCATTATACGATCCCATTTTTTTGAATTACATTCAGGGCAACAAGTTGTTAATCCTCTCTTCAGTCTCGATCCCACAATTTGAGAGCCGCATATCTCACATACTTCAAAAAATAGATCCCGCTCTCTGATACAAGATTCCCAAGTAGGTTTGCCATTGTTCCAATCAATCATCCTTCTCCCTTTGACTGGGATATTAAATCCAAAATATATCTTCATGTTTACATCTTATCGAATCTTGTTCATCGTATCCCCGACTTTTACAAGCATATAAGCCATACCGGGATTCTCTCGCCATAGATAATTGAGAGGATAGGGAAGTTCTACTCTGGATCTCCAAAGTGTTTTATCCCAATCCTCTTTCTGTTCTGGTGTCATGATCCTTCCATCCACTATTATTCTGTTAGACTTTTGTTAAGATCAACCCAACGGCCTTTCTCGAAATGTGGTTGGATCTGTTTGAAGTGGATGCATCCATCTGGCCCAATGTATTTTGGATGCCAGTGGGATTCTGATTTCACTGTGGAATGGACGCACTGCGATCTCACGGGGCAATCATAACTACATTCAATCTCATTCATATTTACCTCCTATCGAAGCATGTGATAATCTGATCAATGTCTAGATTATGACAGGGGCACTGGTCTACATCCTCGAAAGGACAATCTTCACCTGCGCAAGCCATCTCATCGCAAGTGCACACACCATAAATCACATATCCGCATTTTTCAGGATCTACTACCATCCTTTACCTCCTGGTATCTCTCGTATATTCCCAGAGTATGATCTGTGCTAACAGACCTTCATCCGGGATCTTGTGCATCCCGGTAAGCACCCGGCCCAGCTCTTCCCCGGTTGGTGGACATATCCCGTCAAGCTTGGCGAGGGCATCCATCTCCGGTGTATCCCATCCGCAGAACCTATCAGGCCACGGGGAATATATCCCATTGGAATATATCGAGATTTCTTCGACCAATATAAGCTCCCAATACGGCGTCCTGAAACTCCATTTCGAGTGATAAGGCCGCCCTTCCCACCCATGAAACGATACCAGATCACCCATACGGAATTTATCTCCCGCTCGGATCGATTGGGTGCAATCTCCATCTTGGACCGCTTGGATCTTCGGTGGATATGTGAGTGGGATGTTCCATTTTCTTGCTCTCATCTTTACCTCTCAGATGGCGAAATCTCGCCGTCCTTAATTTTCATCATCCCTTCTTCAGTGGGGAAATGGATCTCCATTCCCTGATGAGACATTTCTACAATAAATTTCGCTAATCCTTCGGCATATTGTTTATCGAAGTTTTCCATCATCTCTGCATAACATTCCTCGCAATATGGATCGAATGTATCAGCGCATTCTTTACCGCAACTATCACAAATCATCTTTACCTCTCCTCTGATGTTGTCAGCTCCTCATTATGTACAGGGCATTGGTGCAGGAATTGGTAAGGACACAGGTACCTATAGTAATCCATTTCCTGACAGTGACAGATACCATCTCTTCTCCACCCACACCGGATTGATAATGTTGGTTCCCTTAATTTCAGAATCCATTTTTTGGTATATGCGATCTCTCTCTCCTTTCGCCGGATTTGTTTCTCAAGACCGGCTATAACCTCATCTGTGGTTAGCATCGCCATCTTTACATCACCCTCTATCCTGTATCCCCGTCTTTCACGATCCGCGTTTTCACGCTGAACCGAAACCCACAATTCACGCACGATTTCGCGGAATGCCGGAGATCGTCTTTGTTCGTCGAATAGATCTGTTGGCGGCCACATTGCGGGCATTGGACTACGTAGTTATGCCTCTTGCCTGCATGGACGCTGAACTCAACACCGTTAACGGTAATTGCCATTTCTCACCTCCATGATCCGGTCTTCGTCACGGGCGATCTCCGCTAAACAGTCCGGGCAGATATTTCTTATAAGTGGGTTGGGCGTGTCAGTCGGACAGTTGAAATCCTTGCTGCAGATCAGGCAGGCGCGGATCATGAGTTGTCACCCCATATCTCACCGGCCTGTTCAGGCGATAGGATGACCGTCCCATACTTGATCATGACCTTCTTCATTCTGATGATTTTCAGGTCCAGGACCGATTCATAGATCACTTCGTCACTGCCGCCGCCGTTCGACATGATCGCGTCGATCCGGGTGAAGTTCTGCGGTATCAGGTCCGGCGAGCTCTTCTCCCTGTCGAGTGCCGCCGCGACAAACTCATGGTTTGACATCATCAGACCCCCCCCCCTTCATTTCCAGTGGAAGTGCTTTTTGTTCCATTTGAGATCACTTTCTCCTGGTTTTTTGATAAGAAAGTATATATTGTATCACCCCCATACCTTACACAATGACTTTTTTTCATGTCATTGTATGAAAGACAATGACATTTCCCCACACACCCCCCAATACTACTTCCAGTGGAAATGAAGGGGTGGGGGTATGCCTTCGTGTCGTGTGTCACAGCATCAACTCCAGGAACACGGACCAATCGAGCACGACCAGCGGATCGCGCCTGTTCTTCTTTACGATCAATAATGGAACATACCCGTCACTGTTGCCGGTCGCCTGGTCCCATGCATTCCAAAGGTTCAACCGTTCGACGTTCTTGCACTCGATTGAAAACGGGAATGCGTCACGGCCTGCAGGTGACAGCTTAATGTCGCAACCACTCTCGCCCATGATCGCCGGTCTTATGTCACCGTCACGGACGTATGGCATGAGTTTCTTATTCAAGTCCGCACAGACTTTATCCTGCAGCCTGCGACCTTTCGCCTTGCCGGAGGAGGGTTTCATTCTCCATCACCCGGCGGTATCACCCTGACAGGGTTATCCGGATCGTTCACCACGACGATCCGGTATAAGCCGACTTCACCCTGTTTGGCGAGCACCTTCTCCATATCTTTTACCCGTTTCAACTCGCCATCGTCACGGATCACCTGCCGGATACCGCACTGACCGGCCTTCGGATCTACCCATATATGGAGAGCTGGCAGGCCGGTCATTCTTCCACCATCCCAAATTGCCGAATATAACAATCTTTTAAGTAAGCCCAAACCCCGTCGCTACCTTCTCTCAGAAGGATCTCAAATACTTCATCGGCGGCAAGGTAACTCCAATCACAATAGCAGGGTTTACCATCAAGATATTCGCATTCGTTGGTCGAAAGTGATTGGTTTTCATACATTGGGTATGGGCTATGGTAATCAAGACCTGCGGGCAAAGGGGTGAACAGGCATTTGATATTTTCGGGGGAATTAGTCGATCTATGCGCAAGTTCATTTGTTACATGTGGAAGGTACCACTTTGTGAATAGTATAAAGGAAACGGCCCCAGCATCCCCTTTTAAAACCATTACGAGGTCGCAACCATGTATCCCATAATCCTTACGTGGATCCGGGTCTCGTTTATCATACGCAGGCCTGATTTTAATTATTCTTTCAAAAGTCATTTGTGCGCCTCCTTCCACTCCCTCGCCTTCTGTTTCTGCCTGTCCTGGAGTTTCTTCTTCAGGCGGTCTCTATCGCGTTTCCTTTGTTCGATTTCGAACTTCTCATGTTCGGGTAAACAATCGTAACAACTATCAGAATCCACCGGACAGTAGTTCTTTTTACACACCGGACACAGTTTCATGCCTTTATGGAGTGCATGGTGGCACCTTCGACACAGAACCATGCATTTCGATAGGTAAGGATCGATGTATTCGGGATTTCCGTAGTGTTCGGGTGTCGGGTGGTGGGCTATCAGGTCGAACCTTACACCGCACCACGCACATGATTTACCATTGAGAAACGCATTCCGGGCGTGGATCCACGCCTTCGAGTTCCACGTTTTCCGGTTGGCCGCCTGCCGGTTCTCCGTCCTGATAGCTTCTGGACAGGTGACGTGGTCTTTGTGCCGGGTAGCTCGGGCATGATACAACTGTTGAAACTCTTGCGTGAACTGGTATACTGACAGGACGCCGTTGTGGCTCACGATACCGCCGTTCACTCTCTCTAAAATGCCTTCACGGCAGAACCGGCCTAACCGTGACGGAAACTTCCTGGTTGGTTGGCCTGTTACGTCTGATATGTCGTAGACGGTGAACTGCCGGGTGAGATAGTCTGGCAGGATTGGTTCGAGCACGTCGAAATAGGCGGACGTCTTGGTGGCGTTCTTCAATGCCATGATCATGACACCCCCACAGGTGATCTCCGGCGTCGCCTGCACAACCAGATCACGATTATCACAGTGATCAGGGTGAACGATACCGCCCAGAACTCCGGTGACGCGGTTCCTGATTGGAGTAGTAGGAGCTGGGGGAGGCTCATGATACAGACTCCGCGAAAGCTATCGCCATCCTTTTACAATCCTCCAAGGTTTTCGCCTCAAAACCAATAGGTAATGAGAGATCCCATCCTGGATGATCTTTTAGACATTCCGCTGTTACGCCGGGGGAATTGGTGCAATCGCCTTCTTTCACAACATCTCCAAGCTTAAACCCACAGATCGCCCTATGGCTCCACCCATACCATTTCTGTTCTGACGCGCACCAACCAATTGAGCACACTTTATGAGGGTCACACCCAGGAAGAGAAGGTGATATTTCTGGATCGATAATACCATTTTTATATAGGAAAAAACCGAATCTTTCATCTCCCACATAATGGCCGAATCGGTTTTCAATCCAGATTATAGTAAGGGGTTTATACCACGGGAGGCCCCAGACCTTTTTCATCATGAATACCCCCGTAATTTTTCGCATTTTACCCCAATACATCTCATTTTTTACACGGATCGCCGGGTCAATTTCAATTAGGGGAATCATACTACCCCCTCCTTCTTCTTCAGTACCCGCACCCTATACGAATCAATCAGGTCAGACGTTGCCGGGTTGCACCTGCCGAACTGTGCGAGGGTATCATCCAGGTAGGCAACCATTTCCTCCCGGTCTTCTGCCGGGCCTTCCAGTTCGATCTTCACGTTCTCATAGTTCGTGAGATTGATCGTGCCGCCAATCGTGAGCCACCAATCCCCGATCCGTTCATGATACTTCTTCCGGTCTTCTGCAGGGGGTTGTGAGGGTTCAGACGTGCTATCTGTATTGACCCCCTCCACCGGGACGAACGTGCCGGCCTGTGCTGCTTCGAGATCCTTCTTCAGTTTCTCGGCGGTCTGAAAGTCCGTGTTTGTTTCAGGTTCTGGATCTTTTTGTTTCTGTTCCGGCAACTCCGGCAGCTCGGAACAGTTCACGCCGGGGATCCGGGCTTCGTAGAGTGTGCCCGCCTTCCAGGATATGTCTGCATTCGTTGGTAGGATGTGCCGGACACCATTCTCTTCAAACCACTTGTACTGGTCTGGTAAGAGCTGGACAGTCGATTTATTCTTCTGCCCCGTCAGGAACCGGAACGATACCGACGCCATCGAGTAGTTCTCTATACTCACTCTATGGAACGGTGACGGGCCTTCAGGTGGTTTTGCCGGTGCCTTCGGAGTTTCGGTGACGGCCTTCTTCGGATACTTCGGGCATTTGTGACGTATGCCGGTGGCGACCTCGATTGGGATACTCTTATCGCCTTCTTTGCGCCACTCGATATCAACGTCGCACCATTTACAAGTGGCCATCAGATCATCCCTTCCCACAAAACCTTTCCATCAGGGCCACCATGCAGACGCCATTTTTTACCGTCAAATGATGGCACTAATCCCATCTCCCAGAGCTTGACTGACGATTCGAATGGATACCCCTCACACTGGATATTCTCTGTATATTTCCAAGCTTCGCGCGGTAAATTGAAGAACGAGCCGATATAAGCCCAGACCGAATCCCAGACCGAAGCCCTGACCGAAGCCCTGACCGAAGCCCTGACCGAATCCCAGACCGAAGCCCCGACCGAATCCCAGACCGAAGCCCTGACCGAAGCCCTGACCGAATCCCAGACCGAAGCCCCGACCGAATCCCAGACCGAAGCCCCGACCGAAGCCCAGACCGAAGCACTGACCGAATCCCTGACCGAAGCCCTGACCGAATCCCATTCTTTCAAGAGTGTGATATGATCATCAGTGATTTCATCAGGCGGTTTCACATCTCTGAACGGGTGGATTGTCGGTTTCCGAATCAGGATCGTATCCAGTTCCTTTTCCCAATCGCGGAACGCACGCCAGCATTTCTGTTCGTGGTCTTCGCCCATCCAGGTTGGCACTACATCAGTATCGATCTTGAATACCCATTTGTCAGGGTTGAGATAATCGCCATTCTTCGGGCTGATCTCAACACGGCAGAACTGCATTTTGTCTGGATCAAGAGTGTCATCCTTATATCCTGCAATTCTAATCAGGTCTTCATGCGAATCGATCCCGAATTTCCAGGTGACTACCAGGGCCCTGTCGATGATACATGAGAATGCGTTACACATCTTAATCCGCCTCCTCGTAGTGGTCACAGTTATCGCAGTCCGGCGAGCCCTCACCGTCAAGCTCGCAGAACTCTACCATTCGCCCACGGGGATCCGCACCTTCACGCAGGTGGATACAGATACTCATTGCCGGACCTCCACGGGGGCGGTCTCCCACTTGCAATACCAGCACCGGAAATACATGGTGTCATTATGCCTGATCACGTCCAGCCGGGTAGCGCCACAGTTTGGGCACTCCCACGTGATCCTTCCGACGAGGTGCGGCATCTTACTCCACCCCTAACGCTTTCCGGGCCTTCTCTCTCAAGGCTATGGCGTTCTCCAGGCGGGTTTCTGCATCGGCAAGGTTGCTCGCGTCGAAGTAGACCTTCAGACCGCCGCCTTTTGCCGCTGTGCCGATCTCGAGGGAATCCTGGTAGACCGGCCCTTCATTGCGGTGGATATGCTCGACGGTTTCAGTCATCGTCATCACTCCTCAGCTCGAGGTCGTAGACCATGACCGCCTGCAATGCCTTCTCGATATATTCTTTTATCGGGGCTTGGTGGTGTTCGGGGATCTTGTTGTCCTTACACATCCCATTCACATACCCCGTGAGCTCCGCCAGGTTCCTCTGCGCTATCTCAATCTGATAGGTGGGATACACGCAGACCATCCGTGACGCCATTCACCGCACCCCCCGGATCTGTGCTTCGTTCGGCGGGGTGTCCCTGGTCGTTCTGAAAAGTGCGTCACCGTCAATCGGGTGGTTCAGGCACCACTCGAAATACTGATCGTCAGTCTCGTTGATACCCTGGGACCACCGTGTCCTGTATGGACAGTGCTCGATACCGCGTTCACGGCACAGGTCAGGGATCATGCACTTGATCGCGCTCTTCGCGTCATAGTGCCTGCAGCTCTTATAATCTGTTGTTTTCATACCATTACCTCCAGCTCTCTCCGTTCCGCTTCCCTGCGCACAAGGTCACGGATCAGCTCTGACCTGGACGGCCAGATCGCCGGGACCATCATCTCAATGATCCTTTCTGTCCGGTCATCCAGTGACACTAACCTCTTAGCCATTCTTGGCATAAAGTAGAATAGGCGTATATAGTATATATATATTATGGTGTTAGTTTCTGGCGGTCGGTATACTATTACTATACGGAATAATTGGCGGAGTATACTACAGTTCACGCCGTTTCTTTTTATCTTCCGTTTCCCAATTCTCCTCGATCCAATCGGTGGTGTATTCTAATAGATACCGTATCCTGTTTAACTGGCTTACCACAGTGTGCATGTACCATATCCAGATACATACCAATACGATTGAAAAGATTGCGAGAAGGATATACACTCCTGTAAACGGATCTGGTATTATTGGATCATACATGGTTAATGAAAAGTGGAAGGGGGGCCATATTATTTAAATTGTTGTGGGATACAACCTACCAAATACAGTCCCCCTCCACGGGTATGATTGCCAATCAGATTGTTTGACAAGCCCATATATATATACTGAATTTAATTTTGCCAGACTTGTTACTAATTCATCCTCATTTGCTGGATTTCCTATAAGCTGTAGGGTTGATCCGGATAATTTGTATGCACCCCCATACCCGCAGAGATACAGCTCATCGTCAATGGTTTGGAATGTGACTGGTTCAAAACCCCAAGGGATTGAACAGACGGAGCTAAAAGAGCTGCCATTGAATTTATAAAGCGTGTCTGTGGATAACGCATATAATTCATCATTAAAAACATACATATCGCCAGTATATGGGACTTCGTTTCCACCAGAGTTAAAATCTGGGCGGGCACCGGGCATGGTGCAGATGGTGTCCCAATCATCGAGGTAAGTGTATGTACTAGGTTCCATCAACTCCCAATCCCCAGTACTATGGTTATATGCTTCAACATATAAACTGCCATCAATATATGCAATATCCCGTGATTCGGCGGCAAGGCCTCCAGCCACAGGATAATTAAAGTAAGGGGGGGTTCCGTGACAGTCTTGAAAACTTATCAGGTCGTTATCTAAACCTGCGTGTCCATAATTACCATCAATATATAGAATTGTTTCCCCTGACGTTCCTAATGTTGATATAGGGATCTTATATGTGGAATTTGTCTCGCCTCCAGGATAATGATCGACATGTTTAGCGGTCGTTACATAAAAGTTTGTACCATCATACCCAAAATGACCTTTAAACGACCCTGAATGGAAATACCGTGGTGGTTCTGTATATGGGCAACCCATAACATAATCAACATAATCTGTAGCCACATATAAATGGTTCCATCCATTTGCTTTAGTCGAGAGATTAAATACATTGATCCGCGGATTTTGATTACCAGCTATCCCTGTGGTGAGAAAATAAACCACATCCCCAACTATTTTATAGTTTATAAGTGCTTCCCCAAAAGACCCAATAGTATAATCAGTATATGTGTCACTTGTATATTCCCGTATTTTTGGATACCCCCCAACAGTCAGGCCCGCATACAAAGATCCGCCATGCACGAATAGACAAGACCACCCATAAGACAATTCCATTGTGGGCTCTATTGTAGGTCTCCAAGTAAGATACCCGCCTTTCCCGTCAGGCACAACCGGCACCTTATCCCCAACCGACGGCGCACCCGTTCCCACAGCGATATAACCCCCTTTCCCATCAGGTAGAAGGATACATTTCTCACCAACGGCTGGCGCGGATATCTCGTAAGCAGTATACCCCCCACGCCCGTCAGGGAATAAGAGAACCTTATCACCAACGTTTATCGTCAATTTCAGTCAGCCCCCTGGGTTCCTTACAATGAAGTTTACGCCGCCAGGTTCGAACTGGACGGTGACACCTTCACCTTCCACCTTCAACGTATCAGCGACTTGTGCGGTATTCTTCTTCAACCACGTCTTAATGATCGTCTCGATCTCGTTCACGTCGTCGTTTCGTAACGACCGCCGCATCTTCCGTTGTCCCATCACGTAATCAGAATTGTTCAATGTAACAGTTACGATCACATTCCCGGCGTTGGTTTCAGTGTATTTGATATAGACGATCCTCATCCAGTCTTCCGATACGTCCGACCACCCAACCAGTTTCACTTTCTGCCAGAGCCGGAGATCGCATCGGTCCCGGAGCACTACAGTATACGGTGTTGCGTCCAGGCTGAACAAGTCATAATATGCCTGCGCTTTCGCTTGTATCAACGATGTGGAATCGTATTCCGATTCTAAATCAAAGAACCGTTCACGCGGCCTGTTACCGTCAGAATACCCAACATCAGTATCTTCCACGGAATACTCATACATGTCATATTGTTCATAGATCACCGAATTGCCCTGCATGACCGCCGCACCATACGCAGCTCCGAGTTGGTCTATGATCGTGTCGCCGTCAACGAAGTCGCCAGTCCGGTCATACGAGATAATAAGGTATCCTGCTGCGTCAGACCCCCATGTCCCAGAAGTCTTGGTGCATGATACTATGGTCGCCGTTGCGCCAGTCCCCCCGTCCACAACAACATGATCTGCAGTAAACTCAACCGTCCCGGTAATGAAATTCAGCCGCCGTTTGTTCCGTTTCCCCTGGACCCGGACCCGGTTGATCTTCTCCGTGCCGCGTTTCTCTTTTTTGACAGACATTACATACTTTGGCGTGTCTGTCCTGGTGAACGTCACGGCTGCAGGGATACCTAAATACGTGTCTATGTCATCAAGATCACAGAACACCCCGGCCTGCCAATCGTTCGTCGCATCGTAATAGGTATCGAAAACCCATCCCAGGTAATCACACATCTCCATGATAGCCTGCCAGCGCGTGGTCTCCGGTCCCCAGACCCACCCACGTTGCGGTATAGACGCGGTGCCCCAATCAGTAACAGTGTTGATAGAATACGGTTTTATTCCGGTGGTGGTGTTCCATAAGGCCGATCCACCTAACAGGGTAGTAACAACCACAGACGGCTCTAAAAACGTGGTGTATCCAGTAGAACCGGACGGCACCCATGTTACCGTGTTCCTGTCCGCTTCCGGGATATACTGGTCAACAAGGTTCCGGGCATGTGAATATGCGTCTAACTTGGTGGTATACTCGTTCTTGTCGTAGGTTAAGCCCTGATCCGGGATATACCCATAAAACACCGTCTGGTCGGTTGAGTTATGGTCTTTCATAGTGATCATGAGCTCGCGGAAGTTCGCGTTCTCTGTGAATGAAAAATAGCCGTGCATTAAGACACTTGCCGACCAATAGGCATCATCGATCCCTTTCCAGACGGACTTATCATATATCTTGCTTGTTACGCGGGTGGCTTCACCGCCAGCAGTTGCAGCACTGTCGCCCGCCACCGACCCGTCCAACTCTTCACCATCTTCAAATAGGCCGTCAGCATCCTGTATCTGAATGGTGCCTGCCGCGTCACCGCCTGCCCAGCTACCAGACGATAACTCAACCGCTAAAACCGTCCCTGTGGCGCCTGACGTGGCTCCTGTGACAGTCTCACCGACTGTTATCTCTGAACTGCCGGAATCGAAATCAATTGTGAATATTGGGGTCGTGTTGACAAATATCGAATGGGTTAGTTCCGGGTCGTTTGATATCGTTTCTTCAAGGTCGGGAAACGTCCATAAGAACGTCGCAGCGGGCGAGTTGGATACTGTGGTTTCTTGTGTCAATATAAATTCAAACTCGCACCCATTGGCGATATTATCCGTCTCTTCACCCCAATCCGTAATTGTGGGTTCTGTAGCTACATACGGTCTCACCCGGACCCACTTCACCCATATCTCTTTAGTTTGGTTTGGAGAATAAATGGAGATACCGATATCGCCTGTTGGCTCATACCATGTATCCTGATCCTCGTAGCTATAATTGTAATAGAAATTAACAGCTGTTGTGCTGGCTCTCTCAATTGAAACCACTTCAAAATCTACTAATGACCCGGTTCTTGTTAGTAGTCTTTCTGAACCATCATTTCGATCACACCATAGTTTGTTGTAATAATGTCTTACATCACAGTACTTAGTATCTAATCGACCACCAAAAAAGCATGTACCGGATGAGCCACCCGAATCGGCAGCGAATTTGACGCAACCTTCAAGTATCTGGTCTATCGAGAACACAGCGGATTGCGTTTTTAGGTGTTCGCCAAACAGGGTGAGTGTTGAATCTGATACGTAGCATGTTCCTGATGAATTAACTCTTTCCCAAACTGTGTCAAGATTAAGGGTATCAAAATCGTCAAAGAAACTAAAAGTGGCCGACCCATCACTAACTGGGCTTGCATCAGAGTTACCATAATATAAATATAATGTTGTATCATCACTGCCTGTAATTGAGTTGATTTCAACCCAAATGGTTGCCGAATCTGAATTGCTTTCTTCAATCCAATAATCCAGAAGTGTTTCAGCATCAGATTGTGTGAATCGGATATCGTCGTAATCTTCTTCACAACCTGATGATCCGACATATACGTCTTCACCACTATCAACTCCAACACCCCTATGAATTGTAAACTTTATAGGGTAGTTGGTAAGCGTATCACCAGTGTTATTAATTGTAATAGATTTCCGGTGATCCCAACCGTCCAAAGGAAAGGTTGCCTCGCCTTCTTTTATCTTTATGGTTGCCTCTAAATCAGGGAACGTGAAAAGCCGATCGCTGTTAAACGCCTTCGTGTTGAACTTGCCCGCGTCGTTGAACCGCATAGTGTTATGCCCGTGCTTTCGTGACCTTGAACGTGATCTTCACCTGTTCACCGTTATCGACGTTCTTAGCCGAGCTGAACAGGTGCCGCATTGCCATATGGCCTGCGCTCGCATCATCAAACAACCCCGTCTCCCTGAAAGTCGTGCTGCCTGTAGCGGTGAACGTCTCTTCGACTACTGATATATAGCTGGCTTCATAGCTTGCCGTGCCTTCAGCCCGTGCCAGCCCGGTATCAGTGATCTCCGTGACTAATGCCGTCTGGTCGTTCGCTTCTGCTGTCGTGCCGGAACCTAACGCCACGTACTTGAACGGCGCAACAGATACACCGTTGAACAGCTTGGCGTCGTATTCCAACCCGGTGTTTACGAAAGTTACCATGTTATTCTTCTACCTCCTTTGTCTCGACAATATACTCTTTCCGCGATACCTCGTGGTCCTTGACCGTGCCGTCAACCCGGTAGATCGTGCATTCCACTTCTACGGTTTGTCTGACTTTTCCAGGTAACACGACAGCAGTCATACGAAATACGTCTCCTTGACTGCCGTTATGTCAATCTTCTTATCGGTTCGTTTCCAGTTGATCCGCTTTGCCTTGGCGAACCCTTCGATCTCCGTCTGCGTCTCCTTGAAATAGGCTGCGATCTGGTCAGGTGTGAGATCCGGTGTGGGTAACGTCCAGTGTATTACTTCCGAATCATACTCCCATTGCGTCCTTACCTTCTCTCCGTCCATTACTGGTGCTGGTACTTCATGTATGTTCCATCGGATCAGGACACGAGCTACACCGTTCACGATCTTATCGATCTCAATTACGTCTGGTTTGTTGTCAGAATGTGATTTTGTCATGATATCACCGGTTTTACCATCAATGGTAAAATATACTTGTTTGATAGTCGATACGTGTCACCCCACTTCAACCAACCATGATAACTTCCAATTACATTCTGATCGTGTTGGGTAAGTTCTGCCATATCTCTGAGTGGGGCGAGTTTCTTCTTCATGTTTGTCGCAATTGATTTTCTCACAAGTGTGTGATTGCTAAACATTCGATATCCAACAAAATCAATACCTCTGATATTAGTTGGGAATACTTGATAGTTAGACTTTAATTCAAGTTTCAGGGTTGATAATAAGTAATCTTGAATCTCTTTTTTAAGCCGATGGAGTGTTGATTTCTCCGGTGCAAGGATAACAACATCATCACAATACCGATAATAATATTTCATCTGTTTCGTTTCTTTAACCCAATGATCAAACCCGTTTAAATAAAGGTTTCCGAAATATTGGCTTAGATAGTTCCCTATCGGTACGCCAGATGCACTATCAATGATCTCATCAAGTATTGCGAGAACCTCGAAGTCTTTGATCTTCTTCCGTATGATCGCTTTTAGGATGGTGTGGTTGATTGATGGATAAAATTTCTTAATATCAAATTTAAGGCAATATCTTGTGTTGTGGCCATCCTGAAGATCATGTTTAACATCTTGCAGAGCTTTGTGAATCCCTCTTCCTTTCAGACTTGAATATGTTCCCTTAACGAAGGTTTTCATCCATATAGGCTCAAGAACCTGAACAATTGCCCATTGAATAATACGATCTGGATAGTATGGAAGTGCAAAAATCTCTCGTTCCTTCTTCTTGTCGATCTTGGTGAAGGTTCGGTATTTTGACGTGTGATATGTTCTGTTAACCAACATATCATAAATTTTAGTGATATATTTTTCAGGATTTGCATCCACCATTTTCACTTCAGAGTAATGGGTTTTGCCTTTCCGAGCGTTCCGGTGAGCGTCTACAAGGTTATCAAAATCATAAATCTTCGAGAAGAGATTGCCATATCGTTTCATGGCAATACACCTGTTGGTCTTTGTATGATAGCTGAGCGTTCGAAGGCCGGAAGACCCCTACCAGCACAGGTTTTTATATTTCTGTGTTTTGCCAAGAGGCACGGTTTGATAGGGCAGCGTTTATTTACAAAGAACGACTGCGTGCCAATATTACGATTTACATTCGACGCATTATTATTCAGATTCCAATAGAAGGCACTGGCATTCATGGCATTATTCCAATTGCCTCCTAACAGCGTAGGTAGCCCTATCAGACCTTGTATAATTATTATTATTAAAATATCATAAAACATTCTATTTATCACCCAATAAAGACCGACCGCGCGCCAACATTACGAGCGACATACGACGCATCATTATTCAGATACCAACAGAAGGCACCGGCATACACGGCATTACTCCAACGGCCCCCAAACAGCGCCGCACGACTACCTGTATTCTGGTAGTAATAATCGCACAAATACTCATCTGTTGCACCGCCTACTGCGGATGCCAGGAACCCGTAATCCATCGCCGCACCAAACGCAACGTCTGTCGTATACCCGTTCGCGTTATGGAGTGTCAGGCCGGTATCGCTGTACGGATGCACAAACGTATCGTCCGCGAAGTCGTGATCGGCAATCCACGGGTTGTTATCAGCCTTAATATTGATACCGTCAACCCATTTGTAGATGTTCCCCCAGAGGTTCTCGATACCGCGATACGTGATCGGTTGAATGTCTGCATCTGATTCCGACGTGCTGTAATGCGCAACCCCAGTACACACCCCCGAAGCGTTCGCGAAATCTGTTGAACTTGTACCAACACCGGCGGTGAACCCGGTGTTTAGCGCGTTGTTATACGTGTTGCCAGCAGTTGCGTCGTTCACGCCGGTAACGCCCGCACCGATCTCCGTCTGTGAACTGAAACTCGCGTATTCTATTAAGTAGAGTAACTGGATCGCACAGACCTGGTTGAAGTTGATCAGTTCCCACCCGCTGCCACGGTTCTGTGCAAGGACACGCATGTTGGCCATCGTTGCGGTTGCATTTTTCCATCCTGTCAGCGGTTTCACACCTGCAATGGAGGCCAACTTGTCGCCAGTGGTTGCGGTGAAGTCCACACCACCCGCGTCGTTCAGCACGTAACCCCCGGCGCCAGGGGTGGTCTTGGTGACGGTTGCCGTGACGCCAGTCGTCCCGCCGGAGAAGGTAGCAGTCGATTTCAGACCGTTAGAATCGGCGGTGTAGGTGAGTGTATCGGCAGCGGTTTTCGCAACCGTCCACACGATACCCTGATAATCCGTCTTGTTCCCGGCAGCAACGATCTTATCGATTACGCCTTCTATTGTATCGGCATCTAACACCGCCACGGTAAACGCATAGTTGCCGTCGAGCGTGATCGTAATATTCCCGTTTGCTGTAGGTTCGGCAGTTATCTGGATAGTGTTGACTTCCGTAGCGCCAGCAGTTACGTCGTAGACCGACCCTTCAAACGCCGAGAAATAGAACTGGTCGTATTCCACGGAATCCGATACAAACGCCGGGTGAACAGTGAACCCTGGCACGGCAACAGGCGAGATCCACCACCTGTAAGTTGTCCCGTCTTTCTCGGACTTGTACCAGAACTTCGGGACCCGCACCATGACCTGCCCGTTCGTCCCATCGTAGGCAAACGATCCACCACCATGATAATCGTTCACCGTGCCGTTGTCTGCAAGGTTACACCGTTTCATGTTGCCCCACACCACATGGGAATCGAAGAAGTTCGTGTCCCGTGTCCCTTCATCTGCATTCCCGTTGACGTTGATCCGAGTAAGTGTCGGAGATGTTGAACTCTGATCCCATTCTACCCCGCACACAAGGTATGTATCTCTCAATGCAAGGAGGATATCGTCTGTGTTTAACCCAATTGCGTTTGTTTTACGTGTCATTTATACCACCAAAATGTTCCCGATACTTGATATCACAGTCCACCCGTTATTCGCCGTCGTGCACATGATCTCAATACAATCATAAGCCGTCTCCGCTTGCAGGTATCCACCCGTTCCGGTAGTTGTCGTCAACCCGGCAAACCGGATGTACTGGCTTGCGTTCTGTTCAAGTTTCCACATGCCCGCACCTTTCCCTACAATACGGATCACGTCACCGACTGATGCCGTCGCTGGGAGGGTTGCCGTCACGAGTGCGGCATTATTGAGGATATAACCACATTCAACCGCACATGCTTGAGTTGTGCCTGTAACTTCCGACCAGGTAATGACGCTGCCGCCTTCCAGTGCTTCAGTCCGGGTATTCAAATCTTCCGCGTTGTTCTTGATAGTCGCCCAATCATGCTCGGTAAAGTTCCGGGCGATAACTTCACCGGATTCCCATGATGCGGCAACGCCATACGTTCCATCGGAATCATAGGCCCGTGTACACCCGGTCAGGTTTCCCGATCCAGAGGCAGCGCTCTTATCCGTATACAGGATAGTCTCTGCTGTGCTACCTGTCCCGATAACTGCAAGATTCGGGCCTGCCGGGAATACACCTAACTCTGTAACGGGTATAGTCGTATCATCGTCGTCTATCCCGCTGGATAGTGTTGTGTTCGGGCTGTTCACCTGCCCGGCATATAATGTGTTAAACGTCATGAGCTTGTATCCCTCTCGAATGTGATCGTGTATCCATACGATGTGGCTTTCTTGTTCGGCGGGCGGATCTTGAAATCTGTGATCATACAGTTGGTATACGTATCGTCACCGATCACAAGGGTGCCTTTCGTGCCCGGTCCCTGTAACGACACCTCGCCATCACAAAGGATTCTTCTATTGACAATCCCGCCGAACTTGCCGTATAGCGTTTCCATAACTGTTTTCGTTCTGCTGGCAGTCATGCACCCGATAGTCACCCTAAATGATTTCGCGGATGCGGTCATGGACTCGATATACGGGCTATCACTTAATGTCGTGGAATCAAATGATATTGCCATGATTACCCGATCTCCTTGTATCCTGCTGCACGTGTGCTCCTGTACAGCGAATCGTTGATGAAGTAGTCATAGGTGGTCTTCGCCTCTTCCGCTGATCCTACGGTGATAATCACGTCGCCCTGGTGCCCGATCGTTGTTCCACCTGCGCCCGCCCCGGAAATCATACCCCCTATACCTGTCTTGCCTGACAGCTCCTGGACCCGTTCGGTTTCAGTGGCGTTGCTGGTTAGATCAATCCCCCGTTCTGCAGCGGTGCCTGTCAACGAAGACCACGCTTCCGCCACTGTCTGGGACCCTTTTGCCGCTTCGTCAATTTCTTTCCGGATTTGAGTAACCCAATCTAAGGTGATCGCCCACTGTTCGTTATAGTCGGAGAGTAATTGGGTTTCCGTGGTGATCCGTTCTTCCAGCGCGTCAAGGTCGGACTGCCGTTTCTCAATCGTGCCGCCTGCTAACAGTGTTTTCTGTTCTTCCTGTTTACCAAGATACTCTTTTTCAGCAGATTCAAAGGCGTCAATGGCGTCACGGTATGCAAGCTCGGCGGCCCATATGTCGGTGGCAGTCGATTTGGGATCGCCTTTCACTTCGGCTAACCGCTCTTCTGCTTTGATCTGGTTGATTGCGGCGTGTTCTAACGACCGGCCCGCGTCTTCGATATCTTCATCAATATTCTTTAAATCTTCAAGTTCAC
>Ga0265297_10004682_pt1 | contig 21944 bp, 32 predicted proteins | sample Munlanlwell13791_FD_192502 | JGI IMG/M metagenome (GOLD analysis project Ga0265297, IMG submission 192502) | Leachate microbial communities from a municipal landfill in Southern Ontario, Canada - Leachate well 137-91 | ecosystem: Engineered > Solid waste > Landfill > Unclassified | place... | reverse complement strand
TTCTTTTAAATCCCACGCCTTTGTAGGCTCAATATCTGTCCACGCTAAACCATCCCAATATTGCAGTTTAAATTCAGTTAAAGAATTGACACCGGTATATCCGTATAGATCTACCTGCCCGACTTTCCTTGTCTGTGGTGTAATGTGCAGATACACATTCGCAAGTGAGGGCGAATATAACTGATCGGATGTAGCAAAGGTAAATTTAGCCCTGACATATTGAGTTAAATCAAGGGGATCGCCATTAGAAACCGTGTCCCAATTTGTATCATCATAAGTCGGCGAATTTACTCCCCAATTTGTGCCGTCAACAGAGTATTGCAATTCGCAAGTCAAAGTCGTATTCGTAAATAATTCCTCATCCCATAAAATGCCTGTTGATCCGCCGACAAGCGGAACATATCCCCAATCAATATCTTCGCTCTGCCAAGTGCCTGAAGCAGTTCTGCGATAAGGCGCGCCTGCGGCGTAAAGAGCTGTTATATTTGCAGGAGATAAAGTTTTTTGATAAACTAATAATTCATCAATTAATGCGTTTGTTAATGGCATAGAAACGCCGTCATTTGCAATACCTATAAATAAATCATCCGTGCTTGGTATTGGGCTTGCTGCGGAACAATCAAACGTTGCGTCCTCTACCCCATTTATATATATTTTTAATTCTTTTCCGGTGTCGGCAATATCATAAGTCCCAACAATATGAGTCCAAGTATTTAATGCAAGGCTTGAAACTGACTCAACATCAACGCTCACGGGTAATATACCAATGAAAAAATCAATTTTATACGCTCCCTCATCTTGGAATATAACAAATCCATAATCATCAGAGACATTCCCTTTAACAATAAGATCGCCTGAGGCATCACCTGTTCTTTTAACCCAAAAAGAAACTGAAAAATTATCTGACGCTCTAATGTTTGAATTATCCGATACTTTAAAATAATTATCTGCTGAAAATACTCCTCTTGAATTTCCGATAATTCCTGCAACAGACGGCACAGTTCCGTATTCAATAGCGTGATTATTATTTCCTGAATAATCTTCTTCTAATCCTGACGCTGCGGCATTATCTAATTTTAAAGCAAGTTTGCAATTAGCCCATTCAGGTAAAAATGTGCTATCATACAACCCTGTCAATTTTACTTTATCCGCGACTTCCGTGTCTTGCGTATCTGTTAAAGTTCCCAAATCAAAATCTGCTGTGCTGTCATATAACTTTTTGGAATTTGTTTCGGGCAAAAGTGCGTGGGTTAAAATACCTGTTTGATCAGCACTTGCCAATCTTGCTGCGTTCCCCGAATTATATAATGCAGTAATTTCTGTAGAAGAAAGAACATCTGAGGTAATATAAAATTCATCTAATATGCCGTCATAAAAAGAACTTGCTCCACCGCTATTATAAGCACCCACAAACAAACTTTCCGAACCTGAGCTTCTTATTGCACCAGACGATTCTTCCCAAGTTGCACTGTGTGTACAAACACTTCCGTCAATATATATTTCAACTGCCCCTGTTGTTGTATTTCGTGTTATCGCAATATGATACCATGTCGCAGTATTGAAAGTATCTGTAGTTGTGCAAGTTTTCACTTCAAGAGTATCCAAAACATATTGAAAAGTTAAAGTTCCATCTCCTCCTAAATATACTCTCCAACTCCACGCTCCACCTACCCCTTCTTTACCATTCATAAAAATAAAATTCCCACCTGAAATACTTTCTGCATTAAACCAAAATGAAAATGAAAATGTTCCGTAAAGGTTCAATACGGTTCTGTAAGCATACTGCGAACTTCCACTTTCTAAATTTATGCCATTATTTATTTTTGCAGCAGCGTAGGTAGGCGAACCGCTTGCAGTTAAATCATTTCCGACGACAGAACTATCAAGGCAGTCATCATCAAAATACCAACGAGCAACAACATTGTTGAGTATTGTTCCATTGTTTGCCTTCCAATATCCGCCAAGATGAGTTTTATTTCCGTCGTTTGTATGTGTTGCTTCAAAACCTGTGGCTTCAGAATCGGCGGATGCAACACAACCGTATTTATTAGGCTTCGACCAATTCGGTAATAATAATTCAACTTGCTTTGTCGGATAATCCTGACTATTTCTTGCAAGTTTAAAAGCGTTTGTGGTTGTTTGTGCCATAAATTATAATCCTCCGCCGTTATTCTCTGCTTTTTTTAATTCACGAATTAAATAATTAATCGTATTTTTATCTGCGAAGCCGTTGACATTAATGATAATGCGTTTGTCTGAATTATCTTTACCGAGAGGGGTTATTTTTTCATCCCGCCCTGCTTCGCCTACACGAACGAGCGTGCCTCCCGGTGTTGCCTTAACAATACCGCCTTCTGCCATTGCCGGAACTTTTAATCCTGCCTTTAAACCCTCTAAGCCCAGAAGTTGACCTGTTAAAGCTGCAACCGATCCCCATTTTGTAGGATCTACCCACGCAAGAGCGAAAGCATTTGCTAATTGAAGTTTAATCAAATCTTCCGTAGATTTAAAAGCTATGTCAATAATCATTTTGTAATAATTCTTCCAAGCATCAACATTACCTGCGGCTAAATCGGTAACCAACTGGCTTTGAGCATCGGAAAACATTTGTCCGAGCTCTAATCGCTTTTTATAATTTTCTTCTTCATCTTTCTTAATTTTTTCATCTACTTTCTTTTTTTCTTCCGCTTCTCGTGCCGCTTTTTCTGCGGGAGTTTCAGTTATTTTGTCATCTCCGGGTTTTGGTTTCTTTTTGTTTCTCTCATCATTAATCTCACCCCTTCTCTTAATAACTCCATTAAGCAATCTTTCCATTGCTTCATATTCTTTTGTTCCTTTTGTTAATTGATTCAATTCTGCACGATATTTGACAATTTCCTGTGTTCTTGCATCATAATCTATTTGATTTTGTCGCTCAAAAGTTTTATTCATAAGATCATACAATATTTTTACTGCTGGGTTTAAATTATTGCCTAATTCTTTTCGTAAATCTTCAAAATTATTCTGTAATTGTTTCGTTGACTTTGTAAGACTATCTTCTTTTTCCTTTGCACCTTGCGCTTTAATTCCGATATTATTAAATGCTTCATGAACATTTGTTGCATCTCCGACCAAATCTCCAAATGCTATGCGTAGAGTTCTTACGCCTCTTTGGGGGCTTGCAAGAGCGGCATTGAATATTCCCATAACATCGCTTAATTCCATACCTCTTAAAGCCGCAACATCCATTGCTGTATTTGTTAATATGATTGCTTGTTTATAATTTCCCAATTGAACCGTAAGTTTATCAATAGTAGTATAAACTTCTTCTTCATCAAATCTTGTTTTTGCTTTAACAGTCATTGCCGTTTGTTTAATAGCTTTTTCAGCATCAGTCCAAGATTGTCCGTATGACTCAATCGTTCCCTTTAACTTTCTTAAAACTTCGTTCTCATGTTCGGCTAATTTTATAGAATCAATAAAAAATTTAGAAACAGCTGCGGCAGTTATTGCAGGTAATAATCCTTTAAAAGCAGTTGTTAGAGCATTTGCTTGTTTTGTAGTAGAATTTATTTTTTTCTCTACTCCGTCAATACCTTGAACGACAACTTTATCGCCGTCAATTAAAAGTTTTAATTTGACTTGAAGTTCTGACATTAATTAATCTCCATTTCATCAAAGACATTTAAAACTTTGTTTAATCTTTTGAGTGTTGGTATTGTTTTGAGATTGAATCTCAAAAAATTAAAAACACTATAAATAAACCATTGTTTAACTGCTTTCGGATCTTTTGTTTTAATTTGATCCTGAAGTTCAATTGTTTCTGTAAATGTCATATTCTTTAATTTTTCATATTCTTGCGCTGTAATTTCCAAAATATCCTCCTTAAAAAACAAAAGTTATCCCTGCCTATAAATCACAATTTAAAAGCAATTTACAGGCAGAAATAACCTTTTTTTAGCTTACCGAAGTTTCGTTATTAATAATGTAAGTGGATATTGCCTCTGTTCCGCTTGCCTGTCCTTTTGCCTGAAAGTTTGCGGCAAGAGAAGGCACATCTCTTCCGCCGTTTGCAAAATTGCCAAGATCACGGTAATAAATAACCGGGCAACTCACATACCACACATAATTATAAGCGCCTTCGATCTGCGATCCTGTCACGGTTATGACAAGAGCTGCTGAAGTATGCGCTTTGAATTTCGTGAAGAATTTAGCCTCATCAGCTGTTTCAAGGACTTTCTTTGAAAAACTTCCTGTAATCTTCATAAAGTCTTTACGTGGGAATCTTAATCTGCTGCGCCCATTGTAAAAATCTGTATTGAAGTTATTTTCGATTACAAGCGATCCATCATCAACCGGTATTGAAGATCCGTCTATTGTGAGCGCCACATCAAAGCTGACAAACGGATTGATAGTCGGCTTTGTAAGAGTGGGAGAATCCCCTGTTGATTGCCCTATGCCAAAGATCTCAGATACCCATGTTAATACCTGTCCGCGCGTCCATTTAACAGTTAATTTGTTCGAAACGCAGCCTGTAAATATATGCGCTGAGCTTAAATCTCTTTCGGATGCAATCGTTAAGCCCTTTGTATTGCCATAATTTGTCCGGGCGACCGGAGCATAGGTATGCTTATAAGCTGCGGTTGAGCCTTGCTGCTCCGTAGAAACAGAGCCAAGGGTATGCAATAGGATTAAAGGAAATGCGCCTGTAGGATAAAGAGTGTTATCGCCAAGCGATCCTTTAATGTCATAAGCGCCTTGAATTTCTTTTACTTCTGTTGCCATATCGCCCATTATTCCGGGATCTTCAACAGGCGGAACATCATTTTGTAATCCGTCAGTATGAAGAATGGCAGAGCGAAAACCGGTAGTTGCAGCCACTCCAAGAGTATCTTCTGTTGCTATGCTTATTTTTCTTTTAACACCAAGTAAGTCTGACATTAATTTTCACCTCCTTGCTTTTTACTTTTTACAACCTCTATCCATTCATTTTTTTCGTTATCAAATTCGTGCGTGATCTTTTGGGCCGTTATTGTAAAACCTATCTTTTTTAACTTTTCGGCAAATTCATCCTTAACCGAAATGATCCATCCCTTTTTTACAATCCCGATACCTTCTACTGAAACTTCGCTTGAAAGCGAGAGAGTAACATTTTTCATTATTCCTCCCTGCGAATTAACATTATGCTCATATTTGTTTTTTCAAGTATAACGTTAAAATTCGTATTGAATCTGAATCTGTCAAAGTTAAATTCTTTTGTATCGGAAGCCGGAACGTTTACTCGGGCCTTTGCAGTATAATAATCATAAATTGTTGCGCTTGCGCCTGTATCTGTATTCCAATTAGCCACAATTACCCCTATAATGTCGCCTGTTGAAGCGTAAGGCGTATTCATAGCAACGTCGTCGCGCACGCCATAAGGATAATGCCCGGAAGCTGTTGCTCCGGTTTCCCCGCCTGAATACTCCGCAGTTACGAACATATACGCGCCTTCCATAAAAACCTTAAGGGTTGAAGCTATGCGTGTTGCCAGCCTGTATGGTCCGCGGCTATCTCTTGCCGGTACCACGATAGAGCCGATATAAGTCGTACTATCCCAAATATCAAGCCTTCGAGGCGTGCTTTCCGAATTGCTGACAGTAATCTTATCAAGTGTTCCCGGGAAAGAAACCAAGGTCACTGTCTGGCCCGAAGAACTGTCGCTTGTAGTAGCACAATTATAAGCACCTCCTATGATCGGCAGTAAAACCATTCCAAAAACTGTTAAAATCAAAAGCTTTTTCATCCTTTTCACCCCCTTGTTTATTTAATCCATGTATCTTATTTTTTCTACCTGCAGAACGATATCGGAAAAAGCAAGAAATCTTGATTTGCCCGATAGTTCAGATTCAAAAATACCGCCATTAAAGTAAATACCTTTTAAGATCATTTGAAGACAATTATCCGCTAATTTTAAATTGCTTTTTTTAGTCACGCAATCCATTATATAATCAGTTATCTCATAAAGACCGATCGTAGTCGCATCCCCTTTATATAGTAATTCCTTATTTAAGATCCTCTGTTGAGGCAATAAATGAATAATGGGCTTATGATGATATCTTTGCACGTCATAATCAGGTATATCCTGCGCGAGCGCGATCTCGATACAGGGAAAGAGTTCTCTCGGATTACCCTTATCGTAAGCGTAGATCGCATCTGTGCCTATATTTGCGCTTATCCAGGGATCTGCCAAAAGGATTGTTTTTATTCCGTCAATTAAAATATTATAAAAATTATTTACTGCCATTATACAGTTCCTCCCTGTATTACTTTTTCAAGATATTCTGCAAAAATTGAAGGTATTCTCTGTTCATCATTTCCGGTCAAGAATATCATTTGTCTTATCGGTATCTTTCTTTCAGGCGCCTGCCGCGTGAAAGCATGAACAAGAATCGTATTATAAAGGGAATGTCTGGCAGATGTATTTTTTTTTCTTTGATGTTCTTTGACGTTCTCTTGATGCGCAGGAATAACATCCCCGAGTTGATGTTTTATTGCATAAGGTACTGCGGTCCCTACTTCTACTCCAGTATTGCCTAAAAGGTTATAACTGAAATGTTGCCTTAAATAACCACTATCCTGCAAGATCATAGGTGACCCCGAACTTTTACCTTTCCGGCGCATAGCCAACGTCATCATTGAAAGTGGTTGCCAAGCAGGATGCCCTTCGCGCGCGCCCTGCTGAATAAATGTAGCGTCAATTTGGCGAAGGTAATATGTGCCGAACTGATTTAAAGGAGTTGTTAAGTTTCCGCCTGCTTGTTTTATTCTTTTACAGAGATCTACAATTTTGTCAGTTTCAAACTGAAATTCTATTTTCATCTTTTATCTTCCTCGACATATTCCCCATACTCACCCATACCGAAATGACGTTGCAAACCATTATCGTAAGTGAAGCTCTTTATCCTATCTTTTATCGCAATAGCTACCCCGCTTGAATCAACTAATATTTTTTTACAGGAAGCGATATCCTCTAATTGTTCCATTGCCTGCCTTTCAAGTTCGGTAGCAGTTTTGCTTTCGGTTTCAGTTTCTTTCATATAAATATCCCTTAATACGAAAGCAACTGATAAATTTATGCAAATAGTTTTAATTAGCGGAGGAATGCTTGCCGCAGCAAAAGGGATCGTATATGTAGGATTAAGGATAGAATCAATTAAATTTTGAGCCTCGATTATCCTTAAATCGATCTGAGTTTGTGCCCAGCCATGAGATGCCAAATCATTTATTGGTTTTGATTGGGCCTGAACATCTGTGTATGCACAATAAATAGCTGCCATTTATTTTTCCTTTTATTTCTTTTTAGCGAAACCTTTCTTTATAAGCATTTTTGCTATTTCCAAAGAAACACTTATAACATCGCCTTTCTTTGCCTCTACGCCCTCAACAGTATCTTTGCCGAGATCTTTAATAAGCTTGACTTCAACCAATTCTTCATTTTTAGGATCACCTGTTTCAGCCGGAGGAACATCTGCCTCTACGCCCTCAACAGTATCTTTGCCGATAATTTCAACTGCCTTTGCATCAGCAAGACCTTTTGCCAATTTTTCATCGATCTGAATTGTTTCGCCTTTCTTATGTCCTTTTATGACATTTTCCAAAAGGATTTTGCATTTTACCTTGATTGCTATCTTGGGTTTCTTTATTTCTTGTTTTACTTCTGCCATAATTTAACTCCTTTACATATTTATTTAATTCCATTTATTAAGAGGCAGGAGAGGTGACTATTTTTCAAATCACCTCTCCCGGAGGAAAAATGAGAGTTTATTCTTTTTCCATACGTACCCTTATTCCGCTTGCAGCATTTATCGTAATTGTTCCTGAGCAAGTCGTTTTATAAGGTATCAGGAAAGACGTTCCAGCCAACATCCAAATATTATACTTTGTGGTTTCCGTCGCTCCCTGCGTAATTACAACAGATCCGCTATTAAAAGTATTGTCCGCGCTAACCAAAATATTTTTAATAACCGGACTTGTACCGAAAGAAGTTAATTCAACTTTTGCAGCTGCTCCGACATGCGTTGTTTCTGCGGAAACTCCTTGCTGTAAAATGTATATGCCTCCCGTACATTCTTGCACATCCGAGTTGGTTGCGTTATCGCTCATTATTTTTACTCTTAATGCCCCATGCTTTGCTGACCATGCTGGATTTGTATCGCTTTCATAAACATTCTGTAAATATTGGCTAACTTCAAGCGCAGATATTTGAGAATAAGCAACAAATATCATGGCGAAAGCAATGAACATAATACTAAATAATTTTTTCATTTTAAGTCCACCTCCTTGTTTAGTTTTTATTTTCTCTTAGGAAATTGCGGCCTTAATAACATAACCACAACCTTTTGCGACTATCTTCTCGTCTCTTATTCCCTGTTCAACCCTTATGATTGTAGCCCAACCTTTATGATCATAAGTATATACTTTCACGCTGTTGGCAACTTCAAAAGTATAGCCGATTGAAGGCTGAAGAATAACCGGTGCGCCGGGAACATAGGCAAGGACCACATCTTTGCCCCAAGTCGCAGACAAAGAAACATCATCGCCTTCTGTTGCTGTGTCATATCGAGATCCTGCGATCAATATGGTAGAAAGTTCATCAACCATATCAACAAATTCCTGAGGCTTTGCTTCTGCATTGCCAAGATTAATTCTAAGGCCCAATTTGGCAACTATTGAAGGATGTTTTCTAAGGAAACGCCATACTTTTTTATCCATAGCGATCACATTAGGCGACATTCCGCAATTATCTTCAACTGCCTGAATACCTTTCCTTATATCTTCAAGCGGATCACTTGTGTCAGTTCCGCCGACTGTAGTATAAGCATCCCACTGATTTGCTGCATCTGTAATCGTGGTGTAATTTGTAGAATCAAAATTTGCCACAGTAGTAAGCAATGACGCTATTCTTTGCTCATAATCAAGCGCAAGAACATCCTGCATCATCATTAAAACTGCTTTATCAACAGTAATCGGCATATCGGAATTATTTCTTATCCTGTTGTCAAGCAAATATTCCAAGCCGTACTGCTCACAAAGATACTGTCCTGTGGTAGGTTTGAAACCACCCCATTGTTTGAAATCCGCGCCAACTGCCCTTATAGTTCCATCTTCAGGGACTTTAAAATTTTCTTTCCCGAAAACATAATATTTATCGCTTTCTTTTGCAACCGAGACGATAGGCATCAAACCCTGCCCTATCATATTACCGTTTCTATATCCTACCGCGAGATTTGTCAAAGCTGTATCAATATGCACATCGGCAAGCTGCGGATCTGAATATCTCTTTACTTCTGTATAGTGGCCCAATTCCTTTATTAAAGTTTTTTCAATTTGCATTTAAATTCACCTCCTTGATTATTTCCCTTATTATGGGGAGTTATGCGTTTTTGTTATTTCCAATACTGCCCAAGTTTTATTTTAATTATCTGACCTTGTGCTGTTGCAGCTTCAAGTGCCTGACCTATAACCATTTCGCCGCTTGTTGCCCAAGCCCTTACCTGTCCGTTAGCACAACAAACAACTTCTGCGCCTTTTGTAATTGCAGCATTTGCCTGAACTTTTGTTATGCCTGAAATCTGAACTGCCACTGCGGAACCGGTATTTGTAGGGCTATTCTGCATAACACCTACTACACTATCTCCAGCAGCGTCAGTAATTTGAACTTTACCAGCTCCGGAAGCAAGCTCCACGCAAACATATTTTGTATCGGTATAGTTCGCGTTTGACATGAAAGACACGATCTCTCCTGCGCAAGCGACATTCACGATACCAAGCAGTAATACTGACAAAATCAATATTCTTTTAAACATTTTTGCCACCTCCCTTACTTTATTTTTTATTTCTTATATCTTTTCACCCTTTTGAAGTTTTTCTTTTTTGACGATGTCAAATGCAACCTCATAAGAAACATTTTTATCAGAAGCATATTTCTCAACTTCTGCATTAAAATCAGCCCGAGAATTTTCGTTTCCTGTTTCGCCCGGTTTCTTTTCTTGTGTTCCGTTTGATACTTCCTTAAAATCAACAACTTTTGACATTGTTGCCACAAATTTTGTAATCGTTTCCAAATTCGGCATAGCCGAAATCATTTCTTTGAAAGCGATTTCACTTGTAGGAAGAATTTTACCGTCTTTTATTGCTCCGGAAACAATTCCGTCAATCTCAAGCTTTTTCTTTGCTTCTGCATCTTTTTCCTGATCTGCCTTAAACTTGCCCACTTCATCTGTAAGAGATTTGATGTCCGCAGTCAATTTTATGATCTGCGCATCTCTATCAGCCAACTCTTTTTGCAACTTTTCAAGTTCTGTCATTTTAGTGCCACCTCCTTGTATTTTTATTTCTTTAAAACTGACCTGATAAGATTTTAACCACTCTCTTATCTTGTCTTCTGTGAAAACATACCTGTCAAACCTGTAAACGATTGCTTTACTTGTTTTATCATCACTTGACAATAGCCTTCCTATACAAACATCAACCCCGGGGAAAATACTCTTGTAATAAATCGTATCAAGGTCATAATTTGTAATATCATCAACAATAACTATTTGCCAACCGCTTAAAAATTCTTCATAATTCTCTACCTTGTCAAAAGTGATCTTTGCATAGTTCTTTTTAGTAAAGATCTCTTTTATTGCTTTCGGCAAATTGGTATTGCTTAAAACTATAAGCTCGCCATCTGCCAAAACTTCTTCTTCTACCTCTTTATTGGTTAATTCATAGGCCTTGAATCGTTTATTCTCATCAAAAGCCATAACCGAAGCTGTTGGATTACCATTATAAAGAGCAAGAAAGCCCTCCAATCCTTTAACTGCGGGTATATCAGCGCCAAGCAGAGCTACCGCTTTCAATATCAATTCATCAATGTAGATCTCGCAGGAAACCTTTTTATAAGCTCCCTTATTAATAAGGTCTGCAATTACTTTCGGCACATCCTTTACGGATGCCACTATCTTCTTACCTACGAGCTTTAATTTATCTATCCATCCGATCGCGGGGAAACCATCCTCTCCTATAAGGTTTTCGCCTTTCAAAATCTTTTGCATTTCACTATGCCCGAGTTTCAAAGGCGGGTCATGTTTATTTTCTTCAATAAGTTTATTCGTATTTTCAACTATACTTTGCAAGTTCTCAACCGAATAAGTATCTTCATTCCAAGTTCCGGCCATAAAGATCTCCATATCTTCAATTTCAGCAAAATTCACACTCTCTTTCTTATAAAATCTCACTTTCACTTGTTCCTCCTTTAATTAAAGCCATTTGGAATATTTGCAATTTTCTTATCTATCATCGCGGTATCGGATAATTCATATCCGCCGTCAACCTGCGTAATCGGTACAAGTATTGAACGGCAATTAAAATGATTAGGCGGGTTAATCTCATTAAGTCTGCTATCATCCGCACTTATGATCTCGCCATCAAGCGAAGCGCAAAGCTCAGTGGTCCTGTCATCAAGAATAGCCGAATACTGAAAAGCCTCTACAAATCCGTTAAGTGCAGGATCTTGAAAAGTATCAAGACGGCCCATATTCACGGCATCCGCAGAGTTTGTCCTTATTATAGTTTCAAGCCGTGAAGGAGTGATTGCCTCTCCATCTATCAATGCTCCTGTGTCCTGCCATACCTTAAAAATTGCCTGAAGGTCTGATTGTATCTGTATTATGCTTCTACCTGCCTTAAATCCTGCGTATAGCGTTTCTTTGACATCTTTTTTCATATAATCAGTCAAATCCCCTGCCATTTTGAAAGCCTTGCCCTTGAATAATTCAAGAGCTTTTGTTGCAGGTAAGATACGCCAATCTATTACTTTAAAATTCTTTGCCTGCTTGATCTCATCTTTAGCGCTGCGCATTCCTTTTTTAAAGGTTCGTTCTAAGGTATCGGCAAATATTCTTTTCAAATCGCCTATGTATTTAATGCTGATTTTCTCTATGTCGGAAGGGGTTTCTATCTTTGAAACCTGCGATTGAATATCCGCAATAATATCCTGCATAACAGGTTTGATTTTATCTAAGCATTCGGAAACGCCGTCTTCTTCGATAATCGTTTCTAAGGCCTTGAAATCAACCTTTTCCTCATACTTTGTCAGTTTCCTAAAGTATTTTTGAGCATATTTCTTTTCAACCATTTGCGCGGTGTCGGCTATTGGGATTATTTCTGCTGCGGGTATATCGAGATATTCTCTTATCCAGCTTTCCTTAGGATTCACGATTCCTGTATCAACCCACATCTTTGCTATTTCGGATTTTAACTTGCTGTCATTGCCTTCCGGGGAAGCAAGAGAGAAAGTCGGAAGTTCTTCAACTTCGCCATAGTTAAGAGTGATTAATTCACGGATTAACTGTTCGCCTATAATCGTTTCGCCTATTTCTTTTTGTAAGTATTTTATTATTGCGACATACATTTCAAATTGCTTCTGCCCAAGGGCATAACTTCCTCTGGATGTCCCTCCGCCTGAAAAGCCTAAAAGATCAGGCATAAGAATTGCCCGGGCGATCATGGTATTATATTTATCTATTGCGCTTTCATAGCTTGTTTCCCCGCCTTTTATGGCCTCTTTGAAATCAAGCAGAAGGCTTTCGGGCTTAATGATCGATGAACCTGCCTGAATATTATCAAGTATTGCCTGATATAAATCCTTTGTTGCTTCATCGAGTTTGTCTTTGTATGTTCCGATAGCTAAAGGCATACCAAACTTTTCAAGATAGATGTTCCAAAACTTAATAATCAGATCCTTACTCCACCATGCGCGATAACACGCGCGGCAATCACTTGTACCGTAGAAATTGCCGAATTCTGAATTGTAGGAATAAATAATAAATCTTTTGGCTTCTAAGTGCGAAGTTTGGAACTGTATTACTCCGTTTTCAAGCAAATTGCCATACTCATCAGTTTCAAAATCAAAATAATGCGGCTTTCTGCTCTTTAAAGATTTAATGCCTACCTTGTTTTTGTATTTGCCGTTATCAAACACTTTATAGACTTTCTCTGTCACGCTGAAACCATATTCAAAAGAGCTGCACATTTCATAAATAGATTTTTCAATGCTGCCTTGCATTTTTTCAAAGCAATATTTTATATAATCAGCATGCTCTTGAGCTTCAGGTGTTTCATTTGCCGGTACGACATCCCAGCCATTTGATAATATAAGATATTTCTTTACGGCGAAACAGGATTTGACTTGCTCATCAATCTTCATCTTATCGATCGTGAGCATGCCTTTTGTATTGATTAATGTATCGGGGTTATATGGTGTGATTTTCCAACTGCCGAGATAATCACGGCCTGAGGATATTTCCTGACCTATATCTTGGGGGATTTGTGGCGGGGTAATCTTTTGCTGAATGAACCTTAAGAATTTATTCTCGCTATATTTTACTACTTGGTTTGGCAACGCTTTCCTCCTTCAAATAAAATATGCAGAGTGAGAGTTTGAATCTTACTCTGCATATAAGTATATTCAGAAGGTAATGACCTGTATAATAGGTCATTATTTTTTTAATTAAGACAAACTGCTTTTCTTATCTTATCCCACATCCTTTTCTTTGCCTGTTTAAGATGTTTTTTATGTAGTGCCGAAGCTGTATGCCCTGTCAATTTCTCTTTAATCTTTCGTTTGTGTGCTTCTGTCAATTTCTTACCTTTCCAATAATCGTGCTTGTTTTTTGGTGGCATAGGATCACCTCCCCTTTTAATTTTCACTCGGTTCTATCTTAATATCTATCTTAACCAATAATTCTTCAACCTTTGCCAAAACATTTAAAAGAAGATTATCATTGAGATTAAGCCCGGACATCTGACCGCCGCAACCTATACAATAATAAACTCCGTTGAGCGGCTGGATCTTGCCGATTTCCTTTGCTTCCCTGCACTTCGGGCAAATAACATACGGAATTAATTTGAGATTCACTGTTTGCCTCCTTTCACTTTAATCTTTCTTCTCGATGTTTCATTAAAAGTAATTTCTGTTTCTTGTCTGAAGGGTGCAGGTTGTGTGTCATTAACAAAAGTTATATCACCGTATATAATTTCCCCATTGGATATGACTTTCAATCTATCTCCTTGTTTGAGGTTATGCTTGAAATTATTTACCTTAACAAAACTTTGAACGGTTATGTGCTTTTTCATATCGTTTAGACGTTTAGTCAGCATTGCTTTTATATGTTTACCGCTCATTATTTTTTTAAGTGTCTTACTCGATATCATTCCGCTTGATGTTGAAATCTTAAAACCTTTTGTTTTTTTCATTTGCCTTCCTTTCGTTCAAAGAATTTGCAGCCGAAGTCTGATGAAACTGTTATCGGTATTTCAATTACAGTTTTACCAAGTACATTTTCATTATGGCATGTACCCAAATCATTATCTTCTATATCCCAATGCTTACAATCCTTGCAGTTCACTTCGCAAGAGAAATCCTTTGTTGCCGTGAAATTATCTTTTGAAAAAGTTCTCGTTCCTATGCACATATAACCCCCTTATATTTCACAATAAAAACTTACAACATAATTGCCATTTTTCTTTCTTGATACCCACTTTTGCGATACTATTTTCCAGCTGCCTGCTGACATACCGCAATAAGTATGTGTAATTGTATTACCTTTATCAAAACATTTTAAATCTCTTTTTTCTGTAAATTCAAAACAAATCTTAAAGGGTTTGCCATCGGATTCTTCATAACGATTACCCATCAATGAATGAGTATATTGCCCACTATTATTAGGCACAATATGATCATTGTTTAAAAATGGTAATAAACATGGTAAGCCAATTGCAGATTCTTCCACAACTCTTAAAGACAAATTTTTTGAACTCATCAAACCCCCTATTTCTTTTTCTCTATTACCCTTTCGCCCGGCTTAGCTGGGACATCTTTGTATTCGACTTTGAGATGTTTGCAGAGGAGAGAGAAGTCGCGTTCAATGTTTGAGAGACGGTTAGTTAATTCTTTTATTTTGCTTTTTTCTGGAAAGGTGTCTAAAATATAATAGGTATCGCCATGCCTACCTTCAATTTTCATGTTTTCAGGATTAAATATTTCTTTCTCAATCGCCTGTAATCGTTCCTCTGCTGCTTGTTTTTCCTTTGCCTTTTTTGCCTGCCAATTTTCTATCTTATCCGATATCCATACCGAAAAGATTGACAAACCCACTATAATTAAAGTCGCAATCAGTCCTGCGAACCAAGGATACTGCTCTATAAAATGTTCCATCCTATCCCTCCCTCAATATTTTTTTAGCCTTTCGGGCTTTGTTCTTTCTTTCCTGCCGAGCTTTCTTCCTGCGCTTGAATTCGGATGCAAACTTCTTTCGGTCAACATTGTCTTCTTCCTGAAACATTTCACCTCCCTAATTGTCCGCTTGTATCTCTACGCTTGCCAAGAACCGCGCCCGCGATCGCGCCCTTGATATCTTGTTCGCCTTTTGCAAGTGTTGGCATAGCATTATAAAGCGCGCCGCATAAGGCATCCGCAATATCTTTACTGCTCTGCGCAGGATGATCTACCTTCTTGCCTTTTATCAGTTCAAGGCGCAATAATTCATTTCTCAATATATCGTTCTCAGGCACTTCCAACAATTCTCTATATATCGCATCCTTCAAGGTATCGTATGGCTCTAAGGTCCTGTCAACACTCAATGTCTCAGCTGCAATGCCTATATCCTGCAGGGCCTGTATGCTGCGTATAGACTGCCAACCGTCATAAGTTGCTTTCTCTATTCTAAAGCCGCGCTGTTTCAATATCTTGATGTAGTCTTCGAATACTGAAAACTTTATCTCGCTACCTTCCGCAGCTTTAACACCATAGACAATATCTGCTATGGCCTTGCCGTTCTCTATGTGAATAAGAACAAACCCTGCGCGGTCCTTCTTATAGCCAAGATCACAATGCGAATAATAAGCCGTGTTCTTAGGCGCTTTTAAGGTTAAAACTCCTTCATCATTTATGCCGTTTATAAGCGCATTCTTAAATATCGCCTCAACAAGTATAGTATCTTTCAAGTATCGCTCTATTGCTTCAGAAGGTATAGCTCCAAAATCTCTCAAGGAACGCTCAGGATTTGTTTTAAAGTCCTGTTCGTATTCAATCGGTATCATTCTTCCGATTTGCTTTGGAAGATATTTACCAAGATCAAAGGTATTTCCCGAAAGCATTCCTAAAGGCAGCGCTTCCCATGTAGCCAAGCGCCTACTGAATATGTGCGGATTTGTCTTTGCCTCATCCATTTTTGTCTCAATAAAGTCATCAACATAGCGCGGGCTCGATATTGCCATAGTCAAACCGTCTTGTATAAACCTTGAGCGCACGCGCTTACGCATATTGTTGTAGCCTTCTTCTGCATAGTCCTTTTCCCTTGTTTTTAAATGCCAAGCTGCTTCATCAAGAATACCGCAAAATATGTTATAACCAAGCGGAAAAGTTTCTTCGCTATTACCCGGGATAACCTCTAAACCTTTAGGAAATATGAACTTTGATGATATTTTTTTGTCATATTCAAATCCATTCTCTTTAAACCAAGAAGCATTATCTATTCTATGTTTAAATTCCTCAAATACGACATCCTTTGCCTGACTGCCTTTTGTTGACATATTGATAAGATATATTTTTGTATCTTTTGCAAGTCCGTAATGCAATGCCGGAGATTTCAGGCATAATAATCTATGCAGCAAGAACTCCCATACCTTAGAAACGAAATAAGATTTGCCTGTTCCAATACCTGCATCTATGATCGCTTCGTTGTATGAAATTTTGCCCGAAAACATATCAATCAACATCTCTTTGATCTTCGGCCTTATCTCTTTAGGATCTCCGAAATCAGGACTGCCGAGGAATGTAATGATATCAGCCGGCATACATTCATAATCGGGGTTTTGTTTCAGCCACAGAGCTTCATTTGCCTTGTGCTGGAGGAACTTCCCCATCTCTATCATTTCCTGCGGACTTCCTACCAAGACTTTCGATAAGTTCTCCAAGCTTTTTAATTGTTTTGTCATCTGCCCCCACCATTTTTAAAAGATTAAATACTTGTAATGCTATATTTATTTGTACTGGCGCGCCTTGTGGCTTTTCTTCTTTGATGCCTTCAAATACCCTGTACCACGAATCAAAGAGAGCTGCTTGTCCGCCTGTTATAAGCTGTTTGTAATGAGCGCCTGCCACATTAGGGAACTTACCTTTGGCCCATTCCATAACTCTATTACGGACCTTTGTGTCTGTTTCCTCAAGTTGATTCCAGTCGCTTACCGTGTTTTCGTTTAAAGCGAACCTTTTACAGAACTCTCTTTGTGTCTTTATTTGCATTAACTCTATGTCAAAATCTGAAAATCCCATTTTCTTAGCAGCTTCCACTTGCGCAATATTATCGCCTCTGAATAAAGTTGGGAGAGATTTCCAATGTATGAATACTCCGTACTCCTTTTCTCTATAAGGCAGAACTTCGTATTTGATAGCCCTTACTCTACCGCCTCTTTTATGCTTTTTCATCGTTTACTATCTCCTTTTATTATTACCACCACAAACCTTTCAAATAATCATTAAATAAATACTTACTGACATTACAATTAACCGCATTACCTAAAGCAAAATACTTTGCGCTATCGCTTAACCCTTTTGTATAGTTATCCGGGAAACCCTGCAGGCGCTCACATTCTAAAGGCGTTAAGTATCTGAACCATTTTTCCTTCTCATCCCAAACAAGCTTTTCCCCACATCCGGGCTGAGTGGTTAACGTGCCAACCCTATCATAACCTCCTATCAGTTCAAAGTTGAATTTCCTTCTGCCTTCAATCTTCTCAATGATCCTTTTATTTTTATTGATAAATTTATAATTATTCCTGTTGCCTTCCTTAATATCCCTGAATCTTTTTGTATCATCAATAACCTTAGGAATCTTAACCTTAAAATCTTTCTTACTGCATAAAAAGAAAAGCCTTTCCCTGTTCTGCGCTGAGCCATAATGTAAAGCATTCAATAAGACTACACGCACATAATAGCCCGCAAAGCTAAGCAATTTGACAACATCCTTAAAGGTCTTGCCTTTATTGTGGTTCAATAGGCCTTTGACGTTCTCGAGAATAACGAAGCCAGGCTTCTTAACCTTTAACAGATCATAAATAAAAAATATCATCTTTCCTTTCTTGTCATCAAATCCCTTACGTAATCCTGCAAGACTGAAACTCTGGCAAGGAAAACCGCCTGTCAGAATATCAAAATCAGGCAATTCATTAAAATCAACATCTCTGAGATCTCCGTAATTCTTAGCATTGCCGCAGTGCCGTTCAAAAACCTTAATAGCGTTTTTATTTATTTCGGACCAACCTGCCAATTCGATCTTATCTTTTAACCCGGATTCAAAACCCCCGATTCCTGTAAACAAACTGAATAATCTCATAGGCTTAATAACCTCCCCATGATCTTATCGCTGCCATTTTTTATAAAATACTTTTTTAACTTTTCATAATCTTTAAAACTTTTGCATTCAAGGACAATTCTTTCTTTAAGTTTAGGGCACTCAGGAGGTTCGATGCTTATAATATTAAATCTTTCCTCATTAACTTCAAAATCATCAATATCATTCAGAGCAAATAGACCTGCCAATTCATCAGCCTCAAAACCAATGCTTTTTAATAGGTCCTCATCAAACTTAGCCAATTTCTCGAAGTCCCACTGGCCCATATTCTTATTCAAGCGCAAGTTAAGCTCTTTCTCTCTTTTGATATTAGGTATGTTTACGAAATAGACCGGTACTTCCTTTTGGCCCATCTGTTGAGCTGCCTTGATTCTCTGATGGCCGCCAATTACTATATTCCTTCTTTCGGGCGCGCAATTGACTACGATATTCTCAACAAAGCCAAACTCTTTAAGGCTTGCCTGCAGATCTTGGGCTTCTTTCTCTGTCATCTTGCGCGGATTATATTCTGCGAACTTTAACTGTGATATTTTTATCATCTCTACTTTCATGCTGAGTCTCCTATTTCCTCAATGAATTTGATGTTCTCCTTTAAGTACCATTGCTCACCTTTTTCGTTGCCGTTATCAAGTAAGACTGATTTGGTTAAAACCCTTTTTACAAGAACCTTTTCGGGATTCTTAAAATTATTAAGAATGACAAGAATCTCCTTTCCGATGTACTGTTTAAGATCTACTGCAACTGCCTGAGAATCTATTTTTGACTGCTTTCCATTTTTCTTCACGGTGGCCCCCTTGGACTGTTTTTTTAGTGCTTATGCGCGCCTCCCCGCGGAAATAACCTTTGCGCCTGAAAGCAAGTTCGAGATAATCCAGGATATCTTTTTTGATCGTGGATTCTTTCATTTCTTCACTTCCCAAATATCTTTTGAACAGTAATAGCAATGATATACAATTTTTCCGTTGGTATATTCTATTTTGGCTAATGCTGAGCTGCAATGAGGGCAAATTGTAGGAGCTGTAGGTTGTATGATTGCAGGAGTTTCTTTTCCCATATTCTTTAATTCTTCAGATAACCTTGCGGCGATCTTGGTTAATCTGTAAAGTGCTTCTTTCAATGTTTTTTCAGGTACAGGATTTTCAACTTCGGGATCAATGTTAAATGTTGTTGCTGTTTCTTGTTCGTTCTTTTCATCGTAAATTGTGATCTTCATAGATACCTCCGCTTTTAACTTTAACTATCCAGGAGCGATAGGAATCGAACCTACCACAGTCAGGTTTGGAGCCTAACTCGCCAGCCTTGGAACATGCGCTCCTTTGATTATTTTTTAACCTCTTTTACCTTTTCTACATTTTCTTTCACCTTAGGCGGTTTCAGGCCAAGATCTTTGGCGAACTTAATCAACAAATCTCCGGAAGTTGAAAAAATCCCTTCTTCTTTCACCACTTCCTTAGCTTCATCACATAATATTTTGATTAATTGTTCTTTTTTCAGCTTAATTACTTTCGCTTCATCAAATAAACAATTTTCTCGAATATAGACCATAAGCAACTGCGTTTCTGTCATTTTCGAAGGAAGTTCTTTTTTAAGAAATTCACTATCAGCTCTTTCCTGAACATCCTTTTGCTTCTCTGCTTCATTCTTCGCTTGTTCTTTTTCGGGATCAGTATGTTTTATAGTCTTTGCAAAGCAGTTTTTATCATTGCAAAGCTGCGTTAATTCAAAATCACCATCCCACTGCATACTTAAATTGCAAAATAAATTTTTGCAACCTTGACATTTTTTAAGCGGTTTTTCGCCGTATCTGAAAACTTGCATTTCTTTTATTAATTTTTTATCACTTACAACATTAAGCCCTTTATCTCTTAATTTTTGCAGTTCTTTATTTATCATGTCTGTTTTTTTCTTATTAAAACAGATCTTATTCAAACAATATCCTTTCAAATAATTTGGATCTTTAAAAAGATCAGGCTGCGAAGCTCCGTTGAATTGACATTTCGCACATTCTGTTTTATCAAATTTTATTCTGTCAAGATAACAGGTATAACTTTGTAATTGACTGGCTGCCTCTGAAATAGTCAATTTGTCTTTTATAATATTCTTAAATAAGTCCGCCCTTTCCTTTAGATCGCCCAACCTTAGCAATATCTGCCCATGCGCTGCAAGGATCTCGCCTTTGCGAATAGCCAGCCTGTATTCTTCTTCCAAACCCAACAGTACCATTCTCTGCTTTATATATGTCAGGTTCTTTCCTACCTTATCCGCCAACGACTTCTGCGTATAGCCCATATCCCGGACCATTGCCTCATACCCGCAAGCTTCATCTATAGGGTTAAGATCTTCTCTCTGCAAGTTCTCTATTACCTGAAACTCTAAGGCCTGCTTGTCATCAAGCTCCTTAAGAATAGCCGGTATAGTGCTTAGGCCCGCAAGTTTTGATGCGCGCACGCGCCTTTCGCCGCATATTACTTCTACTCCGCCGTCTTTAGCCTTACGGACTATGATCGGCTCTATTACGCCCTTCTCTTTGATAGAATCTGCCAATTCCTGCAGCTTATCCTTTGCGAACTCCTTTCGCGCATTAAACGGTGAAAACTTTATATCCTCAATCTTTACTTCTGATAATGTACTCATGCTTACCCCCTTTTAGTTTGCTTGCCTTTCGGCAATAACTTCTTTACTTTATTTTTTGGAAAAAACTTCACTTTGCAATATTCACGTCTAAGATCATCATTGTAATAATCACGCGGAATGAATCTTTCCTTATGTTGAAATCCAAGTTCGCATTTGGTATCTGAAGCATTACAATAATTGCCATTTGAAGTTATACGTTTATTATTACAAAATGATTTACTGGTACAAAAAAACAATATCCCTTCTTTGCTTAACATGTTAACTCCTATCTTTTATTTCTAATTCTGATTTTTTTTCATCAATCTTTTTTAAACACTTACATAAAATGTGCTTTCCTGTTTTTAAGTCTTTGCCTATATGGCCTCTACCCCAGCATTTAGGACAACCATCATTCGTTTTAAAAAAAGTTTTATTGCCTTCTCTGTCAGTTGTTTTAACTATCATAGTTTTATCTCCTTTTATTTAATTTCAATAACTTTTTTAATACCCTGCCATAGAAACACCCAAAGAAAAACCGCCAACTCCCGCAAATAGATCAATACAGGTTAGTTCCATTTTTTAGATCTTCTTAAAAATTCTTTTTTTTGATTTCCCTGCTTTTTTCATCATCAAACTTATAACATATTTCGGCACGCCAAATACCCGACCAATTTCCTCATGAATGAAACCTTTTTTGATATATTTTTCAATTTTGCTGATTGGGATATTTACTGTGTAGCCGTCATATTTTACTTTCATTATTGACTCCTTAAAAATTCTATCCAGCCCGGGCATCCGAATTCCCGTATCTCTGCCTTATCGCCTATGATCTTCTTCATTTCTTCTGCAATTGTAGGATCGGATGAATGAATAATAACCCTCGCGTCTTTATTAATGCTTTTCTGAATATGC
>Ga0265297_10004680_pt1 | contig 21961 bp, 25 predicted proteins | sample Munlanlwell13791_FD_192502 | JGI IMG/M metagenome (GOLD analysis project Ga0265297, IMG submission 192502) | Leachate microbial communities from a municipal landfill in Southern Ontario, Canada - Leachate well 137-91 | ecosystem: Engineered > Solid waste > Landfill > Unclassified | place... | reverse complement strand
GCTGATCACTTTGGTGTAAGTCGTGGACAAATCAGCAACATTATAACCGGCCATAAATGGAAGGATAGTAAGCCCGCTTGCCACGCGGTTCGGATAGCGTAAGAATAAGCGGGAAGCGAAACGAAGCCGCAATTATTCTGTAGTTTGTTAAATGTCCTACCTGAAGGTGCTCTCCGCTGCCATCAACTCGTTGAGCTTTCCCAGCCTTCAGGTAGGATTTTCTTTTCACTGGGAGGAAAGTATGGGCACTCATTCATTTGAGGATGATCTGTTTGAAGAAGGGGTAGTAAGACCTCAAGCTGCGCCTATTAAGGCAAAGAAGCAGAATCCTCTCACCACTACATGGAAAAGTCTCTACCAAGAAATATATGGTGTAGAGTTCGATAGATTGGATGATCCGAACCTCTTCAATGCTTGCGTAGAGCTTAACCGCTTCTGTAAGCAAAACAACCTCGACTTCTCCGCTTACTCTAAGTGGGGAATGGAAAACTTTGAAGTATTCAGTCCTCGCCGGCTCATGAACCCTAAGTTCATCGAAGCACACAAGAACAGTATTATCCCAGAAGACGCGACTGGAGGCTTCTTCGTCATCGAGACTGGAGAGGTCGTCAATACTGTCTTTCAGGAAGATGGACAAATCGCCTTCGATATTCCTGCTAGTGGGGAAGTATATATCGAGGGTAAGAAAGTCCATGTTATGAAGGTATAGCATGGCGAGTTTACAGCACGAGTTTGTAGAGCTGCTAAGGGCACAAAATGCTCATCCGAGAGATATAGCCTACGCAGCTGCTAATATCCCGAAAGAGTTCTGGGATATAACAAGAGCGAATATTGAGGTTACTGCTAAGAATAAGCACGTATTCGACTACGTGACTGACTACGTAGATAACCTTCATACTCGGATAGCTGAGGGGGCAGGTTTGACAATGATGGGCCCAGCCAAAGAGGGTAAGACCTTATTTGGTTGTGCTATATTGAAGTCTTCTGCGATTCACCCTGAGCAACTACGAAGAGATTATCAGGTGGTTAGAATCAACTATGACACAATCATAGAAGACTTTACTCACCTAAGACACGAACAAGATTCTTACATGGAGCTAAGGAATGTGCTCCAGCGAGCAGATATACTGTTCATAGATAGTATATCATATACTCCGCCTTCAGGAGTGCTCCTTTCTGTTGCTAGGACGCGACGAGACTTCAGGAAATCAACTATCTTGGCAACGACGGTAGCTGACCAGACGAAGTTAAGTCAATTGAGAGCGCAAGAATTGGTAGACGTTTTCAAAGACGTTAACAAAGCGTTTATGGTAGGGCGATAGTTGATTGAACTTTCTGATGTACAACTTGAAAGACAGTTAGTTGGCACACTCCTTCAAGACCAGGTGGTGCTGACTGATCTTATAGTCCCTTGGGAATCCAAGAGAGGGAAAGACTGGTTCACAGGAACTGAACTTCGATGGATCGCCACGAGAGTGATGAAGAACTATCGAACGTTCGGATGTATTCCATCGAAGCAGCTTCTCCTATCTAATCTCAAGGAAGAGACTGCCAAGGCAGGGCGTAAAGAAGAAGAACGAGAAGCACTTCATGAGCAGTATGAGATTCTGCTAGATAGGCTTTATACTTCAACTCCTTCGTCCAGAGAGATTTGCCAGGCTATAACAGCTAGACTCGTTAAGCTGCTGGTCAATAGAGAGATAGCAGATACTGGTCAAAAGTATGCTGATCTTATAAACTCAGGAGATGTAGACGCAGGATTAAAAGACCTGAAGTCTTCGATTCTGAGGATTGACCAACTAGAAGCTGCTAGCACTATAGTAACTGGGGATATATTCGACCTTGAGAACGAGATCGAGTATATCAGAACTAGGCGAGAGCATCCTGAGTTATTCCACGGTATACCTACTGGGATCAAAGTATTCGATGATGAGACTCAAGGTATCCACCCTGGAGAGACAGGCTTTATCATTGGCCCTTCAGGTAGAGGAAAGACAACGCTTGCTTGTGAGATCGGATATAATGCGCTGAGGGCAGGATTCAACGTCTGCCAGTTCACGATTGAATCGGCGCTCCAGTTGATCAAGTTCAAGTATTATTCGAGGATTGCTCAGATACCGTATAACTTCTTCAAGTTTGCGGTTCCTGGTGAAGAGCCAGATAAAGACTGGGTGGACGACTGGCTACGATCAATGAGAGCCTTAGAGAATAAGGTATCCTCAAGACTAAAGATTGTAGATATTCCAGAAGGATGTTCCCCGTCTGTTATAGAAGATATATGTATGCACCGATTCGGAGCTTGGCGACCGGATGTGGTTATTATTGACCACCAGGGTCTGCTCTCTCCTGATGCGGGCATGATGGGTAAGGGAAGACTTGGATGGGATACTCAGGGTGAGATATCTCAAGCCCTAATGGGTAAAGCCAGAGGGATGAGGAACTCCAAGGGTGAGCGTGGAATCGGAATGTGGGTTCTCGCTCAGGGACATTCTTCCCTCTTGAAGAAGAAAGCGGAAGACATTTCTGTTGCGGACGTTGGGTTGAGTTATCTAATTGCCCAACCTGCTCATTATATTATCCATATCATTCGAGATGATATAATGGCAGCGAACGATGAGGCTATCCTAAAGCTGACTAAGGTGAGGGACGGAAGAGATGGACTCATAGCTTATGTGAGAACGAACTTTGCGAACTCAACCTTTATTCAGAAAGAGGAATCTGGTGGGTTAGCTGTAGAGGCTGCCGCAACGAACATAACGTTCTAGGTGAAATATGGAGAGATGGTTCAGAGATACAATAAGGAAGCTGCTTTGTAAGGGCCGAAGATGCGAAAGCTGCCATAAGAGCCATACAAAGCAGAATCCTGTAGAATGGTGCGACAGTATGCACTGGCTATGTAAGGAATGTGACGATCTGGAGTGGGCAGCAACTTGATGTAAAGGAGAAAAGCTATGGAGCATTCATTTGAGGACTTCCCGACTATTGTGGCTGATCCTACCTTGCTGCTTCATAGCAATATCCCTAAGCCTCTTCATGAGGTAAACCCTAGAACAATCAAAGGGCAGGACTGGTGGGACAAGAATAGAAGACTCACTTATGCTGCTCAGGGAGATAGATGCGCAGCGTGTGGAGTTCATAAGAGTCAAGCTAAAGGCAAAAAGAAATGGCTTGAGTGTCATGAAGTCTATACGATAAACTACGCAGCAGGAAGGGCTAAGTTTGAGAGACTTGTTGCTCTCTGTCCTTTCTGTCATAGCTTTATACACAACGGAAGGCTTCAGGCTCTCTTTGATAAAGGTGAGATCGGCACTAGAGAATACCTATCTGTCATAGGACACGGGAAAGAGATTCTTGAGAAAGCTGGTCTATCGAATCAATGGGAGCATCGACACGATGTCCCTGGTGGGAAAGTAGCTGAGTGGTTAGACTGGAGACTGGTCTTTGAGGGTATTGAGTATCCTCCTAAGTTCCAGTCATATGAAGATTGGCTGAAGAACTTCGGATACCAGATTGAGATGACTCCGAAGGCAAGCCCTCTCTTCAACTCTGCTCACTTTACCATCTTCGATATGCTTGATGAGTTAGATGAGTTTGATCCTGGGATGGACGAACTAACAATACTAGACATATTTTGAGGTAAAGGAATGCCTGATTACGAGTTCTATTGCAAGCAGGATGGTTGCGGACTGAAGGGCAAGATTGTTCTCCGCAAGTTTCATATGAATGATGAGAAGTCGGGAACCTGCGAAGAGTGTGGAAGTGCTCTTGAGAGACAATATGGGCACTTCATGACAGCTGGTAACGCAGATGAACTGGAAGAGGAAGCAGTATGGAAGTGAGCAGGACGCTACAAGAGTATCATGAGATTGCTGATGACATAGCTCGCATGATGCCTATGTATTCAACTCCGAACCCTTTCCTCACAAAAGATGATTTTGATGAGGTTATCAAGAGAACTGACCACGCCGTTCACAACCCTGGCTTCACCCTCAACAATACTGAAAGATGGTGGGTTTTAGGTGTTCTTGAAGGTCGAGGTGTAATACGCAGTATCTTCGGAACCGATGATGTTTCCGAGATTTACCTGACCAAGCAAGACTGCGAGACTTGCCACAGAAAACCAGGTTCTCCCCGCTCAGATAATGGGCTACCCGCTGGTAGACATTGTGACGAGTGTTGGGAGAGCCTGGTTTCTTCTTGTAGAAGCAGGAGCTGGTAATGGAGAAAAAGGTTGAGGGAGTTTACAAACTCGAAGCGATTGGCCCTCAGGGTGCTGTCGAGATAATGGACATTGACCTTGATCTTCTCGTGGAGTTTGAAGACCTTATGGTGTTCAGACTTCCGAAAGAAGTAGATTTCAGACCTGATATGGAGGATGCAATATCCTCTATTCAGAGTATTGTTGGCGGCAAGAAGTGGCTTGTCGTAGAACACGATATAGAATTGATGAGGGTAGTCAAAGTTGCCTAAGGAGCCAAGAACCCAGAAGCCTGGTGAGAAATGCGATAACTGCCATTTCCTTTATCACTGCGGTATGTGGTGTGAGGTTATGGATAAGTATTCGCAAGACCCAGAGGGATGGTGTCCGAGCTACCTAGTAGAGTATTCAGAGGAAACATATGGCCAGAATTAAGGTAAAAGAGCAATATGTGGATGTGGACTTGCTCCAGCTCTTAGATGATTATGGTATCAAAGGACGCCAGATCGGAAATGAGTTTGTAGCAGCTTGTCCATTTCACGATGATCGCTCTCCAAGCTGGTCTATAAAGTTAACTGGGGAGAGAGCTGGTCTCTGGCAGTGCTTCGCATCAAACTGCGAGAGTAAAGGAAATGTAATATCTCTCATCATGGAGATGGAGAATTGCGGTTATCGAGAGGCAATAGCTTCTCTAACTGCGATAGATTCCGAGATCAAAGTAACTGATCAGGATATGGACTCCATCGTCAAGAAGCTACTTTCGATAGGCGTAGACATCAGTCAAAAGAGTCTGCGCTACCCTGTTCCACAAGATTGCACAAGGTCTTATGTTGAAGAGTTCTTCACTAATCCTAAAGATCAAGGTGGAAGAGGATACAGCAAAGAAGACTACAGCCAACTTCTGGTTGATAATGTCTTGTATTGCGAATCTGGTTTCTTTAGAAACAAGATCATTATACCTGTCTACAACGAATCGGGCGAGCAAATCTCGTTTGTTGCCAGGACACTTGATCGAGCTGTTCTTGAGAAATATAGATACCCAAGAGGGTGGATGAAGAATCTGTTTGTATATAGACTGGAAGGGAATCCAGCACTACCTCCGGTTATCTGTGAGGGCATATTCGACGGACTTCACATCCAGGGTATTTGGGGGAGAACTGCCCTTGTCATATTTGGTAGTTCTCTTACTACAAAGCAAGTCGCCTGGATAGCTAAACGTTATGACCGAGTGACATGGGGTCTTGACGGCGACGAAGCTGGAAGGAAGGGCACCTATAAAGGCGTAAAGAATATGCAACAATTCGGAACAGAATGTGATGTAATGGAGCTACCCGATGGCTTCGACCCTCCGATGGTCTCACGGACGGACATGAATAGTATACAATTGATGGCAGCAAAGGATTATGGAGAGAAATGGGAGAGAGGTCATACGTTGAAGAGATTCTCCTTGAGTGGAGAAAAAAGATTCAAATCCTGATCGCAAGATCAGCGTTTGGAGCAGAAGACAAAGGGCTTCTTGAGAATGAACTTCTTGAGAAGGTCTATAACTGCATCGTAGACTACGATGAGAGCTACGATGTGACGTTTGGGACGTTTGTTAACAAATGTCTACAGAACCATATACAGGTCTACCTCCGGCGAGAGCAACGAAAGAAGCATGCATTCATATCGGATGCTGTCTCCCTAGACTACTGTGTAGAAGACGGCGACACGATATCAGAACTCATTGCCGACAAGAAGAACCCCAATGCAGATGCTATAGTCTTCTCCATCATGGTTGAAGACCTCCTAGATTTACTCCCCGATGTCTGTAAAGACATAGTCAAGCTTCTCTGCGATGGCCTCAGCGAATCGGAGATTGCCAAGTCTATTGGCGAAGACACAATAATGGTTCGATGTTTCATTGAAGAATGTATCAGACCCCTGATGCAAGACTTACTAACTACAGAAGAGGAAGAAGATGCCTGACGAGAAAGATATAGCACCACCAGAAGAACTGGAAGTTGAGATTCCTCCAAAGTTCTTTAGGATGGACAGGAACAAAAGAGATGAAGTTCTTGCCCTTGATCCTGAGCAGCTTGGGGTGATCTTAGCAGCCTCAATAGAAGTAACATCAGGGCCAAACTGGGAGGGAGCTGTTGTAGGAATAGGATTCAAGATGATCGTCCCGAACACAGCTATCCATATCCCAGGTAAGAAGCCACAGGGAATACCTCATGTTCTACTACAGATTGAGTGGAAGAAGAAAGGGGTGATCGAAGTTGTCGAGGGAACCATACCCACAAAACTTACATGATTGCTCTCAGTGCGGACTCCGCTCTGAGGCCACTCAGGTTGTAGCTGGTTCAGGAATAAGGCCAGCAGATATAATGATTATAGGCCAGAACCCTGGTAATGAAGAGGATAAACTAGGAAAGCCATTGATCGGAGCTTCTGGTAAGTGGCTAGACAGAATCCTCAAGGCTATATGCCATACCAGGGAAGAAGTCTATATCACCAATACTGTCAAGTGTTTAACCCCTGACAACAGACTTCCAGAGGCAGGAGAGATAGCCACTTGCGCATACTGGCTTATCAAAGAGGTAAAGGCAGTCAACCCTGTCCTTGTTATCCCTATTGGAGCTGTTGCAATGCAAGCAGTATTGTGCACCCCTCCTGATGCTAGGATAACTGAGCACGCAGGAAAGATTGCTAAGAGTCCAGTGACTCTATTCAAGGACAGAACGATCTTTCCGCTTCTACATCCTCAGACTCTTGCTTACAATAAGTCTCGGAACTATGAGCCTTATTGTGAGCACGTGGCTAATCTATTCCAGCTTCTCATAGACCTTGAAATACTAGAGGCAGAAAGAGAAGACTGGCGAGAAGGGTTCAGGTTTTGATAGGGGTTATTCTAGCAGCAGGAAGAGGGAAGAGACTTGGTGAGTTGACCCTCAAGCGGCCTAAGCCTATGGTTCCCGTAGGTGGAAAGCCAGCTATAACTTATGTCATCGACGGAATGCGCAAAGCAGGAATCGAGGACATAATTGTAGTTCGGAAATACCTTGGAGACATACTTGTAGATTATCTTGCCAGAGAGTATCCTGGTATCAAGTGTGTCTACCAAGGTGACCACTACGGGACAGCAGCTGGGCTTATGGCAGTAAGACCTCACATACCTAACCGAGAAGAACTAATGGTGTCATTTGGAGATATCATAACTATTCCAGATGACATCTACTCTGAAGTCCGAGCCCAGTTCATGGCTAGGAAGTCTTCGGCTGTCTTGGCAGTGAACTGGACTGAGGCCCCAGAATCGTGTGGAGTAATAGAGATCAAGCCTACCGGAGAGGTAGCAAAGATTCATGAGAAGGTTTCTAACCCTCCATCGAATCTCAACAATACTGGAATCTTCTGTTTCAAGTATAACATATTCCAGTTTCTCCGGTATGTAGTTCCCGATAATAATGGTGAGTTCAATCTTGTATATGCTATAAATACAGCGTGTGACTATACTTCTGTTCATGCTGTAGAATACAAGGGAGAGCTTTTCGATATTGGATCACCTGAGAAGTTGGCAGAAGCCAATGGTAGACTAGGAGCAATGGAATGCCCGAAGAAAGTTTTGAAGAGTTTGACGGAAGGCCAGTAAGAAAACCTGTAGCTCCTCAGTCTGAGGACGATAATGATTTTCCTATTGGCCCAGAAGAACTTCTACAGATAGATGTTGAACTACCTAACCTTGGTAAGAAGGTCAAGCATGACCTGTTCAACACTCTCCATAACAAAGCCTTAGAAGACCCCTTCAGCCTCAATGAAGAGATGAACAAAGCCCCAGTCTGGTATGCCTACTACGGCACTCTCAGCGCAGAGGCTGACTTCGCACTCTCCGAAGCAGAAGAAGAATATGACGAGTGGTATGCGCTCGCATATGAGGTAGCCAAAGACTATCTTGATGGAAAGTATGACAAGGTCACCGAGACCATGATCAAAACTACCATTCCTGGATTGTTCCGAGAGTCTGCCAACTGGTTCATTGCTACGGGAGAATATGACGAGACGGCGAAGGAGTATCTAAAAGAAGAGATTCGGCTTGTATCCTTCAAGGAAGCTCGCCAGAAGAAAAGGGAGGCAGAGAAGAACGCCAATGTAATGAAGGTCTATGCGAAGTCTATGCAGTTCAAGATTGGATTACTACCTTCGCAGTTGAGCCTAGCACGCTCATTGCTAGAGAACCCAGAGATGAGAAGTCTCAAACGAAACAAAGAGGGAGCGGTAAGCTCCGCAGAAGCAACTATCTCAAAAGAGACTACAAGGAGTAAATGAAATGGCCATAGAAGAAAAAGACCTCAAGACAGACGCTGCCCCGATGCCTGGATTTGACCAGGACTACGAGGACTTTCAGGGAGAGTGGGAAGATGCCCATCAATCTGTACAGCGTGGTGGGACAACACTCGTTCGCCAGCAAGACCTGAAACTCGGTGAGACTCGAATCAGAATGGTCGAAGCTGCGAAGTTCTTCTCCGCATGGACGCACACTGTTCAGGACAAGAACAACAAATACCGCAAGCTGATCTGCCATGGTCGCAAAGAGATCATGTCCGACAAGCAGCGGAAACCTCGAATGGACCCAGACAATTGCCCGGTCTGCGAGCATGTCCTTGCCCTTCAGGATGAGAGAGGCTATCCGAAGCAGAAGTTCTACTTCAGGATTCTCAACCGCATCCGCCAGAAGGAATGTGCTGAGCAGGGAATCCCTGATGAGATTCTCATCCTCGAAGCTGGTCCTCAGTTGTTCGATGCTATCTACGCGATAGCGACCAGCCCCGACTACAAGGAAGACTTGTGGGAAGATGAGGAGCAGAAGGTTCCGAAGATGGACCCGAAGACCGGAGAGCAGGCTCAGAGAATCAACCTGACCTTGTTCGATCTGGTCATCAAGAAAGAGAAGACTGGCCCGCAGGACTACGACGTGAAGTATACGGTCCTTGCTGGTGGCAAGAAGTCTTGGGGTCCGTTGTCTGAGTCTGAGCAGGAGACTGTCGCCGCAGGGCTTCCGTCTGTTGAGTGGCTCATCACTCCTTCCACCCAGGAGAAGATCGAAGAAGTTCTCCATGGAGAGTCTTCAGGCGATGACGAGCCTGAAGCTAACGCTTCTCGTGGCCGTCGGACTGCTAGAGGGCCGAAAGAAGCTGATGGTGGAGATGTTGGATTCGACTAGGACTTTGCCAGTCGGTCTAGGGGTAGTATAAATACCTAGCGGAAGAGATTCCGCGAGGTTTTGGAAGAGCCAGAGCCAAACCCTCTGGCTTTTCCTTACTTTGGGAGTGCAGGGTAATGTATGGGAACTGACTTAGGCGCCAGTCCGGTTGACTAAAGATGCCGGAACCCTGCGAAGAATGCTTGTAGGAAAGATCGAAGGCTTGACTGGAGATCGCACGCACCGAGCCCATACCAACCTTGAGTTGGCAGTCTAGGAGTTGTGCCCAGAGAAAGTGTTCTTATCCCTGCCTGTCTTACCGAAGGTCTGCGTTATGCGCAGATTTGTAGTTAGGTAAGATGGGCAACGCTGGAGGGGTGTAGTAACTGTAGTAGCCCCTCCAGCTACTTAAATCAAAGCCCTTCAAGAAGGGTTCTGATTTGGGTAGCGGCGAGTGCGTAACCCGATGGTGGGAGGTGGCTATCTCCCACCAACATATTTAGGGCAAGAAGATCGAAACTCTGAAACCGAAACACGCCAACAAGGACATTGCCACGATCTGTAGTTCTTGCCCTAAAGCTCTTTGATAATTGGGGGCGATTGGTGTCGACAGGGGATAGACGACACAGATAGCGTGCCGAAGCGCCGTTGGCTTCGTAAAAAGCGGCAAAACAGTAAATGCGAACAACGATACGTTGGGCTCTATGGCTAATCAGTCTATGGAGTTGATGGCCGCTTAATTGTGGCCTGTCGTTCGGATGGATGCCTCATAGTCTGAGCGGCTAATCTAATGAGGTTGCGGGTAAACTAGGAGATGAAATCGGCCTAGCCCTAAGTTAAGGATTTCAAGACAACGCCATAAGAGAGTTTGCCACTTTCCAGCTCATAAGCGTGGAAGAACAAGATAAGTGGATACGCACGTAGAAGTTTGTTAGAAAGTTTCTTGGACCAGGGTTCGAGTCCCTGCGCCTCCACCAGATGTGACTTCGCGACAAAGGTGTTCCCGCACCAGAATAAAATGGGCCGGAGTCACTTAGAAATGGACAGGATTGCAGAGATCAGCAGTATCAGGGAGCTAGGTGTGTGCTGGCCCGGATGGTTATGAGGAATCTCCCTGTGACTTTCCTGTCCAGTTAGAAGTGAGACCTGCTCAACAGAGCCGGTGAAGCAAAAGCCTATGTAGGGTTTCCGATTAGGGTCTCATCAGAGGGGTGAAGTAGAGCGCAGTTTGCCCCTCCCGGTTTGGGTCGTGAGCTATAAGGGCTTGTCGAGTTTGGAAGTCTCTAGTTGTCTATAGCAGATTCCACTAAGGTGGCTACCGAGTTGTGTGTAGTTATCTGCTTATGGTAACGTCTGGGGCATTCCCGAAGCAACTTATATAAGCGACCCAAAATCATTAGGGCTGATGCCCTAATACCCAATTGGAGAATAGGATGGCAGTTTTACTGACAGGAAGTTCTGGGTATATCGGGCAGCATGTGGCCCTTCAGTTAGCGGAGATTGGCGAAGAAGTTGTTGGGATAGATCGAACTGATCACCCAAATCTAGGAATCCCTGGAACCTATTATGTAGGAGATATAGGGGACAGAGCTGCTATGAGACAGCTTCTCAAAGATCACAGAATAAGCAGCGTGATGCATTTCGCAGCTTCTGCGAGTGTTCCTGATTCGGTCGCCAGACCCCTGTTCTACTACGAGAACAACGTAGCAAGAACGATCAGCATGTTCCAAGATATCATCAAAGCTGGGATAACTCAGATCGTTTTCTCTTCCAGCGCTGCGGTTTACGGACAGCCTGAGAGCCAACCAATCGAGGAAGATGTCCTCAAGTTCCCTCTCAACCCCTATGGCAAAACCAAGTTGATGATCGAGGAAGTCCTCAGAGATATGGCGGATGCCTACCTCATCAACTCTGTATCATTTCGATACTTCTGTGCTGCTGGGGCAGACTCTCAGCTTCGGGCTGGCGAGGATATGGAGAAAGTTACTCGACTGATTCCGACCCTCATTAACCGAGCCTTTGACGGAAAAGAGTTCACTATTCACGGCGATGATTTTAATACGCCAGATGGAACTGGGGTTCGAGACTTTGTCCACGTTGAGGATATAGCCAAAGCCCATGTAGCTGCTCTACCTCTTCTCCAAAGGGGAGGTATCTGTGAGCGGTTCAATATTGGGAATAGCATAGGCTATAGCGTAAAGGAGATTGTCAATGAGGTAGAGAAAGTCACTGGTCGAGAGATCAAAAAGATATATGGTCCTCGCAGAGAAGGTGACCCAGCCTCTATCGTAGCAAGTGTAACCAAAGCCCTCCGATCTATGGATTGGGTTCCTACCCATAACCTAGAAGAGATGGTAAGATCAACGTGGGAATGGAAACTAAAGCAGAATGATTGTTAGTCAGACACCATTGAGAGTCAGCTTCGCCGGTGGCGGAACGGACATACAGAGTTACTACGACAAGAGCTTCGGTGCTGTTGTCTCTACGGCGATAGACAAGTATATCTATGTTATCGTCAAAGAGAGGTTCGATGATAAGATTCGCGTTGGATACTCTAAGACAGAGCTAGTAGATTCTGTAGATGAGATCGAGCACGATCTAGTCAGAGAAGCTATGAAGATGGCAGGAGTATCCAAAGGGGTAGAGATAGTCACGATGGCAGACATACCCTCCGAAGGCTCTGGTCTAGGTTCGTCAAGTTCAGTTACAGTCGGACTGCTCAATGCCCTATACGCCTATAAAGGTGTGTTCGTTCCTACAGACACTCTCGCTCGTCAAGCTTGTGAGATCGAGATTGACATACTAGGAAAACCAATAGGGAAGCAAGACCAATATATCGCTGCGTTCGGCGGGATTAGGCACTTCCAATTCTACCCCGATGATGTAACAGTGAACACAGTTAAGCTCCAAGATCATGATCGACGGAGACTATCCAAGAATCTTATGCTGTTCTATACAGGAATAGCTAGGAAAGCAGATAGTATCCTCTCTGATCAGGTGGCGAACACTGACGACAACATGATTACCCTCGTGGAAATGAGGGAGCAAGCTGAGGCTCTAGCTCAAGAGCTATCTCATAATAACGTAGATGCTGTAGGTCGATTCTTGGCTGAGGGGTGGAAGAAGAAAATCTGCCTCTCAAGAAAGATTTCGACCAATGAGATAGATGACCTTGTTAGCAAGGCACTCAAAGCTGGAGCCAAAGGGGCGAAGATTACAGGAGCGGGTGGCGGAGGTTTTCTCCTGCTCTATGTCTCGCCAGACAGGAGAGGCGATGTTGGGTTCGCTCTCAGAGATTACAGAGAGTTACCTATCAGCATCGGGCAAGACGGGTCAAAGATCATATTCAATGTTAGGAGACAGAGTTGATGGCAGAGGAACAGAAAAAGGGAAAGGTCAAGTTGACCTATTTCAAAGAGAGTGGGAAGTATTACACTGACGCTACATACGATACGGACAAGGAAATGATGTATGACGTATATGATGAAGTCCGAGAGATGCAGCGTGAGGGAAAGCTCCCTGGTCTCATAGAAGGGTGTGGTCAGGAGTTTGTTATCCTAATCACCTCTGAAGGCGTAAAGCATGACGTTCCTCAGCTTATCTTCCCGAACCATTCCTAATCGGGAGGTATTAGAACCCGTCTAGCGATTGGAAAGCCCTGCAATCGCGTGAATTCACGCCCGGTTTTCGCCCTCCGATAGCCGAAAAGCTACCGAAGGAGGGAAGGGAACGTGAAATGGTTTGCAGCAGTAATCATATCAGTAAGTGTCTGTTCAGGAGCTATGGCTTCTAGTTTTAGGGTCACGAACTATGATGGCCCAACGGACACGACTGCTAGCGGTCATAAAGCGAAGTATGGTCTTTGTGCCGCAGACTGGAGTCATCATCCTCCAGGAACTATAATCAAGCTCGATACTGGCGAGAGGCTTGTTGTAGCAGATAGTGGAAGAAAGGTAAAAGGGAAGTATCACATAGACAGATACAACCCTACCCATAAGATATTTCCGACAGTTTCAAGAGGTTATGTAGTAAGCCGAGGTGGCTATTGTCGGAACAGGAAAGAGGTTTATCGAGCTGTCCTGTTGGCCATCGAAAAGAAAAAGAACTTGGATGCGGAAGCGCAAAGGAAGGCAGCTAGTGGGAATATCAGGAAACAAGCGAGTAGTAATTCTGGGTGGTGGGGCAGCCGCGATGCTCGCAGCAATGGAATTGTCGGAAAGAATCCACCCAGACAATATTTCAGTTATAGCGGAGAAGTTGATGTTCTTGGATTCTCCAGGACTCCACTATCTCCACAATACCCAGGAGAACAGAGACTTACTTACAAGGCTTGGTGTCTCCTTCACGGTGGAACCTGTCCAGGGAGCTATTATCAACAAGGGTGGTGGAATCTATCCATTTGTTGGTGGCCTCTGTCCTCAGGACCTTGTAGATGCGGTTCAAGCCCATCATCTGAAGACACGAGGAATCCCCTGGAGCGGTTCGGTCAGGTCCATGAACAGTCTCATAGATCACAACTTCTCAGGAGATACTCTGGAGAGATTGACCTGTAAGATAAGTGAACTCACCCTCGCCATATACGAAGCTACGGTGGCCAAGAGAGTTCATATTATCAACGGAAAAGCCGAGGTCATCCTTCCTACTGTTAGGAAGGTCCAGTATCGGACTTCTAGTGTGGTTTATGAAATCATCTATGACCACATTATAAGCACAATGCCACTCAAAGACTTGCTCGTGAGCTACGTAGCTCTTGATGCAGAGGTGCCTCAGATAGAGAAGTGGCATCGTGCTATGGGTTATCAGCCAGTCTACACTAGAGCAGAAGCGATTGACCGGATACCAGAGTCTTTCCGGCAATTCGATTTCATATACAGCCCCTTCAACTATGGCTGGTATCGAGCATCGAAAACCAGCGATGGGAAAGCGATGTATTTTGAGTTCTCTAGCGAGATTCAAGCTAGAGCCTTCAAGGTAAGTCCTGATGGGGTTAATCCTTATGGACATATCTTCTCCGAGTGCCCAGGGCTAGTAAACGACGCAATAGCCCAGTTCAAGAGAAAGCGTATATATTGTATTGGAAGACTCGGACGGTGGAACTCTGGGACTCTTGTCCACCAAGTGATAACCGAGGCACAGGAGACAGCTAATTGGATAGCAGAGGACATCAAGGACGAGATAACGAGTTGTCTGGCATCAGACCAGAACGGTTAGATGAAATCTTCAGACGACAGACAGAGAACCAGAATCTGTTTGTTGACCTGGAGCATCTATCAGAGTCTGAGAGGCAGAGTCTTACAGAAAAGATTCTGCTTCATCTCTACTCTGAAGGCAACTCCCTACTTGATAACCTCAACTGGAAGCTAAACGTCCTAAAGCGAACCCCTCCGACAATATCCAACGTCCACATAGAGATTGTGGATATGTCAAAGTATATTATCGCTTTGGCTATAATGTGGGGTATGACCCCTGATACATTCTTTGAGCAGTTCATGCTCAAGTCAGACGTAGTGGAAGAGAGATACGAGAATGAGAAAGCCCAGCTCCAAGGAGAAAGAATCCTCGCAGTTGACATCGATGGAGTTCTTGCCGACTGGTTTGGAGGATTGCTTCTCTATGCTGAGCAGCACTACGAAAGACCGTTTCATCCAGAATGTCTTGACAACCACCACATTTCCGCTGTCAAGACTTATGGACTCTCGAAGACAGATGAAGAAGAACTCAAAGCCGGATTTATTGAATCTGGCGGATATAGAAGCCTTGCCTCCCTTGGGGGCGAAGCCACTTTGCGTCGTGCGAAGGACAACGGTTACAAAGTTCTCCTTCTCACTTCACGACCCGAAAAGAGACATAGGCGAGCCTATGGGGATACCATTGAATGGTTGCACTCAGGAGGAGTAGCCTATGATCTTATCTTCTTTGGAGCTAACAAAACCGACGTTGTGGCCGAGGAGATTTACCCTGGTAGCATAACGTTTATGATTGAGGATAGATTGGATAATGCAGTAGCAATAGCTAAACATTATCCAGAAACGACAGTCCTTCTCATTAACCGCCCATATAACACAATAGGCTCAGGTGATGAGCGATACCCAAACATCAAACGGGTGGACACGTGGGAAGAGATCGAGGACATAATAATGGAGGAAAGCAATGCAACGTGATGGCAGCGGAATGGAAGATCACAAGGTAACAGAAGAACAGGAGAGGTTGACTATCTATGCCAACCGACTCTACAACACTCTCGGTAGACACGCAGCAGATGTGATTGAGGCTGACTTTGGTCTCCCTGCTCTTCTCGCAGAGAAGTCATCTATCGACATAGAGCAGGAAAAGCACGACGCAGAGAAGGGGAAAGACCCCAAGAGAACTGCTGTCGACCATCTGTTCGATATGATGGGGCAAGACCCTGAGAACGGCGAAAGCGAAGACAGTGATGAGCAGTGCCAGTGCCCTATCTGCCGCATCCAGCGTGGAGAGAAGATCAACAACTTCAAGACCATTCTTGCCATGCTCAGACAGGATGTAGAAAGAGACTTGTCTGAGAAGGTAATCAACTGCCCAGTTGGACACCTTCCAAGTCTATACATTCAGATGTTCTACAGGGCGTTGGCAATGGGCTACGTTCTAGGAAGAGATGAGAAAGAGATCGCATCTGGAAAGTATGATGCTGACCTCGACAAGCTCGACCGGATAAATGCCCTGGCAGAGATCGACAAGGAACTTCTCGTCTCAGAAGCAGTTATGGAAGCTACGGGGAAGATGCCGAAGCGTGGTGGACTCTTTGGATCCATCGGTGAGCATATGTCCCTAGCATTCGAGGAAAGACGGGACATGACCAAGATGATGAGGAAGTTCATCGAGAATGGAATCATACCCGTCAAGGAGATTCGCTACATCGTAGATAAGTGCCAGTCTGAGAACATCTTTGGATTCCTGAGCGGCAGTGGTGGTAGAGGTATGCTTGCCAAGATAGAGGATGAGCTTACCTCAAAGGAATCTGAACTCCGCCGGCTCAAAGAAGCTCTTGGATAATCTGGTCTGATCAGCCCTAGCGAATAGCGTATAAAGACTTAGACGAGAGGTAAACGATGGAGAACTTTGTTCACTTACACGCACATACAGAGTTCTCGGTCCTTGATGGTTTTGGGCTTCTAACGAAGATTGTTCAAGCTGCTAAGGAACGAGAGTTCCCTGCTCATGCTATAACAGATCATGGAACTGCTTCTGGAGTGCTTCAGTTCCACAACCTGTGTAGGAAAGCAGGTGTAAAACCGATTCTTGGCTGTGAGATGTATTTCGTAGACGATAACACGATCAAGCCCAGAACGAAAGATGAGATTCAAGCCTTGATTTTGCCTTATGACAAGGAAACCCAAAAGGTCCTGAAGGCCAAATACAAGGAAGAAGATAAGCTCAAGAAGAAGAGAGACCACTTGACGATCTTGGTCAAGAATGAGGTGGGCTACCGGAACCTCATGCACTTAGTCTCAGACTCCCATCTAGTTGGTGCCATCGAAGGTGGATACAACCGTATGATAGGCCGAGCAGATTGGAAGCTCCTTGAGAAGTATCACGAAGGTCTAATTGCTATGTCCGCTTGCACGAGCGGAATCATTGCCCGGCCCATTATCGAAGGGGATAATGGGCAACCGGATATAAACGGGCTTGTTGGGTGGGAGTCAGCCAGAGATAGAATGTATCAGATGAAGGAACTCTTTGGCGAAGACTTCTACATAGAGATCATGCCTATTGACATGGACGACCAAAGGAAAGCCAACGAAGGCATGGTCATCATGGCTAGGGAATATGGCGTAAAGATTGTAGCAACGAATGACTGCCACTATATCAACGCTGATGACCCTGAGACCCACGACGTTCTTCTCTGTATCCAGCAGAACAAGAGCATCTTCGATGAGGACAGATGGGTATTCGATGCCCGTGACCTCTACATGAAGACTCGGAAAGAGATGCTGGATTCTTTCCTCCACAAGCACCCTGGTATTCCCCTACTTGTAGTAGACAGTGCCCTGGATACAACGCTTGAGGTAGCTGGAAAGTGCGACTATACGTTCCCTAAGTGTAGCCCTAGACTTCCGAACCTAGACATCAGAGAAACTGGTCGTTATGATGACTTTGTGAAATGGCAAGTTTCTGGGAGTCTTCTCGGCCTACACGATGACTTCGATGAGGTCGCATTGAAGGTTATTGAGGAAAAAGAGAAAGAGAAAGCCGCACAACTTGCTACGGCAAGATAATCCATAACCAAGGAGGGCTAAAATGAAAACAGCTGGGTATGTCGCATTGCTGGTAGCTGCAATTCTTGTAACTGCGGGTATCAGCGGGAGTGTGAACAGAGCATCCGCAGCTCCGATTCAGCTCGCTGAGGGCATGTCGGCGGAGTGGAAGTCAGGAGGTTGGGAGATCACCTCCAACCTTACGGACACCGCTACCAAAGAGGGAACAGAGATCACCCTCACTGCCGAAGCTACTTACTATCGTGACGGGGTTCAAGAAAGATCAGAAGCAGTTCCCGTCGTGCTTACTGTTGGGAAGAGCGAATATAAGAAAGAGTGGATAACCACTCAGCCGATCTCAGCCAACCTCAAACTATCTGATACCAAGAGCGGTTCGGGTGGGGCAGAGATTCTTCCAGATGGTAAGCTAAAATGGTGGGTTACCGCATCAAACGATGGAACCCCCGCGACCTTCACCTTCAAGCTCGTGCTCAAATAATGCGGAAAGAGTCGGGCATTGAAAAGCTGGTAAGGGTAGAACTTACCAGAAGAAAGATCAGTTTCGAGCAAGAATATCCTCTCAGGATTGGTAGAAGACGATGGTGTTATTATCTCGACTTCTACCTGCCTCAGTGGAATCTTGTAATCGAAGTAGATGGAACCTACTGGCATCGGACTTCCAAGGAGAAGCAAAGAGATGCCAGGAAAGACAAGAGATTGGCTAAACTTGGACTTAAAGTCAAAAGACTTACCGAGGTTGAGGTTAATCAAGATGTTACCAAAGCAGTAGGTAGAGTTGTTGACATCTTTGTTAACCTCAAGAAGTAGGAGAACCCATGGCAGAACGTGACCTTTACGATAATAAACGTGTAGATACACGAGTTACCAAATCCCAGCTGGCTGGAACAGAGCGCCTCAGTGTTAAGTTGGGTGATGAGAACCTTATCGGCGCTGGAGACTTCCTCAAGAATCTCACCGTAGAAGAGAAGGCTCAATATGATGAGATGTTCGACTTCATGCTCTTTGAAATCGAAAGAGGATGGTTCCGAAAACTTGAAGGGAGAGTCCCAGAGGACAAACTGGAAGACTATCTCAAGCGACTCAAGTTTGAGACGTTCGAGATTTATCGACTCGGATTCATCAAGTATGTTCTCATCGTGTGGGACATATGCCAATATGCGAGAGCGAATAGTATACCTTTTAACGCTCGTGGGTCAGCTAATGCTAGTCTTGCTCTTTATTGTCTTGATATCATTAGTCTTGATCCGATGGTTTCTGGCCCTGGTGGAGAGCCTCTTATATTCACTCGTTTTATTAGCCCTGATCGTATCGACTATCCAGATATTGATCTGGACTTCGCGGACATACGCCGCCCTGAAATCAAAGAATACCTGAACCAGAAATATGGTCCAGAGTGTGTCGCTGAGATCGGGACATTCATCACGATGAAGGGCAAGCAATGTCTGAGGGACGTAGCGAGGGTCAGGAGAATCTCAAGACGAGAGACTGATACGGTATCTGCTCTTATCGTCCAGAGATCAGGTGGAGATGCACGAGCAGACTTTACAATCATGGACGCATTTACCGCGTTCCCTGCTTGTATACAATATCGAGAGGCTTACCCCGAAGTTATCGCAGACGCAGTGAAACTTGAGGGGCAGATACGAGGGCAAGGAGTTCACGCTTCTGGTGTAGTCGTAAGCGACCGAGCTTTGAGGAATGATATTCCTCTAGGAGTCAAGAAGGACGGAACCAAGGTAGCTGGCTTCGAGATGAAAGATACAGACACGATGGGTCTGTTGAAGCTAGACATCCTTGGACTTCGGACTCTCAGAGTCATATCTGAGACGGTAGCTCTGGTCAATCAGAGACACGACTTCACGATATGCCAGTGTGATGGGTGTAAGGAGATTCGGAGAATCGCAGAAGAGAAGCGAACCCGAATTGAGAAGATGCTTTCAAAGATGAAGACTGATCACCCTCTTCACTCATATTGGGAAGAAGAACTCAAGAAAGTAAAGCCCAGATTGGATGTGTGGTTTGAAGACATCAATTATGCCGACCCCAACGTATATCGGCTATTCCAAGACGGTTACACTCTCGGCATCTTTCAGTTCGAGTCTAAAGGATTCCAAAAGCTGTCAAGAAGAGCTAAACCGACGACTATCATTGATCTTGCCGACCTTAACGCTCTCCATCGGCCTGGACCTATACGCTCTGGTATCATGCACGAGTGGCTCCTTCGTCGTTCAGGGCGAAGTGAAAACGTGGCCGTCCACCCCTTCTATGATAAAGCAACTCATGGAACTCAAGGGCTGATGCTCTACCAGGAACAGATCATGGGAATCGTCCACGACGTGGGAGGATTCGTGTGGTCCAAGACGGACATTATGAGAAAGGCAATCTCGAAGTCCGTTGGTGAAGAGTTCATGCGAAGATTTAAGGTAGACTTCGTTGATGGTGCCAAAGAACGAGGTATGGGAGAGGATGAGGCAGGTAAAGTCTTTGACCAGATTATCTCCTTTGGTTCCTACTCGTTCAACATGGCTCACGCCTCAGCATATGCCTACCTGGCGTTCCGTTGTGCATGGCTGAAGACATACTTCTCCAAAGAGTTCCTACTTTGTGAAATCAACTCCCAGTCCGCAGATAAGGAGAAGATTCACAATCTGATTCAGGAATCGAGAAGGGTTGGAGTCCCAGTAAACCTACCAGATGTGAACAAGAGTAGCATAAGTTACTCTCTTGGTGCGAACAGTATGAGGGCTGGCTTTAGCTCTATCAAAGGAGTTGGACCAAAAGCTGCTCAGAACCTCGTTGACAACCAACCTTATACAGATTGGTTTGACTTCATGGGTAGGATTAACCGGAGACAGGTAAACAGAGGTTCTATCTCAGCGATGATCTCCGCAGGGGCCTTCAAGGAAATGTATCCCAATACGAGGGTTCTATTGGAGAATCTCCCGGTTATACTCGATGGCAAGCCGGAGATCGTGGAATCAGTCTTAGAGATAGCTAGGCATATGGATTTAGAGTCGTTCCCTCCGTATACAACGAGGGAAGAGACAGAACTCCAAATGCAGGTTCTCACCCTCCCTACCGAAGTCAACCCTCTGGACTTCTATCAAGATGTCTATGATGCGATAGATGAGAGTCTACAGATAACTCCCATCTCAGAGTTAGACAACGAAGACCAGGCTGGTTCAGTTCTCATCAAAGCTGTTATGACGAGTGTTAGTTACGGTTATCGACAAGCAGGCAAAAAGGATGAGGAAAGTGACGAGGTTGACGAGGAATATAAAGGTGGCGCAGTAGTCAACTTCGATGATGGAACTGACTTTATTATGGGTTCCTTCAATCCTGTTGTCTACGAGCGATACAAGGTATTCCTTGAGAGTGCTGAGGGCTCAGCAGTTCTTGTTAAGGCAAGGAAAGGGAAGAACGCAGATAAGATTGAGGTTGATGACCTTACTGTTCTTCCAGAGTTCCAAGAGAACCTCAAGGTTGGTAAGCTGTCTAAGTTCGAGAGCTTCCTGATCAATCCTCCTCTCAAGAAGTTCAAGGGAATACAAGAAGCTCTTAACCTATCAGATATCTGCGAGGTTCACGATGACCTCCCTCATGCGAAGAAGAGTCAGCAGTTCCGACTATGGGGTGTTATCTCGAATGTCCGAGAGCACCGAACGAAGAAGGGCGGATTGATGGCCTTTGTCGCTCTTGACGATATGAGAGATAGTATAGAGATACTAGTGTGGCCCGAAGGTTATGCTAAGTTCAAGAAGTTCATTAAGATCGGAGAACCTGTTGCAGTCAAAGGGCATAAGCTAGACCCGATGCCTGGTAGCAATCAGGGATTCAAACTCCAGCTTAATGAGGACAAGGAAGACAAGGTGTATTCTCTGGAGTTGATTCAGACCCAGATGGATGCTCAGAAAGCGAAAGCACAATGTGGTGGGGAGTCGGAATAATCTATGGAATAGGGATTATTTGGCTAATCTATTTGGTGAAGAACGCACCAATGCTAGATGAGTCAGACCCTGACCACCCACGATTTGTATACAAGCCAAGGAAGGTAAAACGTTGATATCATTGGAATCTCTCCGCCAAATGGCCGCACATAGCACTGGTCCTAGAACCTGGGATGGTAAGATCAGGCTGGATATTGGTTGCGGCAAGAACTGCAAAGCTGATCATATCGGAGTCGATATGGATGAGACTCTCAAGGTGGATATAGTCCACAACCTTGAGAATGCTCCTCTCCCGATTCCCGATCTCACGATAGATGAAATATACACTTCCCACTTCCTAGAGCACCTGAGCGGTATGAGCTACATGCACGTAGTCAACGAG
>Ga0265297_10004679_pt1 | contig 21968 bp, 19 predicted proteins | sample Munlanlwell13791_FD_192502 | JGI IMG/M metagenome (GOLD analysis project Ga0265297, IMG submission 192502) | Leachate microbial communities from a municipal landfill in Southern Ontario, Canada - Leachate well 137-91 | ecosystem: Engineered > Solid waste > Landfill > Unclassified | place... | reverse complement strand
ACCCAGTTCACAAGCCGCGCAAATCATCCCCTGGCTCTTCTCGCCCCGCACTTCCATTTCTTTAATTTCCATCCCATTCTTCAACTTGGTCCCAATCGTGGCCACCGGCACCAACATCCCCTTAGTCAAATTCGACGCCCCGCAAACTATTTTCAATCTCTCTTTCCCAATATGTACATCGGCCAAACTCAACTTGTCAGCGTTGGGATGTTTAGTTACATTCATTACCCGCCCCACCACCACGCCTTTAAAGTCAAAGAAAATATTTTCTCGACCTTCATATTCACAAAAAGTCAGGGCAATTTGTTGACCAATTCGCTCCGCCGTCCACTCCTCTTCCTCCAAATCATCATCGGACAAATAATCTTTTAACCAAGAATAGGGGTATAACATAAAAAAATAATTAAGTATCAAAGATCAAAATTGTTCAATAAAACTCTTGTCCGAACGGAAAAAACCGCGAATATCTTCAATGCCATAGCGAAACATGGCCAACCGATCAATGCCGGCACCGAAAGCAAAACCCCGCCATTCGCCATACTTGTATCCCGCCTCCACAAATACATTTTGATGGATCATACCCGCTCCCAATAATTCTATCCAACCCGTTCCTTTGCAAATATTGCACACTCGTCCGGGCACGCTGCTGCGTGCCCCTACACCGCCACATTTAACACACTGGGCATCCACCTCAAATCCCGGTTCCACAAAAGGAAAATAGCTGGGACGCAAACGGATATCCACCCGCCGACCAATAATGAACTGTACCATATCCATCAATGTTTTTTTCAAGTGACCCACCGATAAATTTTTATCGACGATCACTCCTTCAATTTGGTGTATGGTATGCTCATGCTTGGCATCAGTTGCCTCATATCGAAAACACCGGCCAATCGCCACTGCTTTGTAGGGTGGTTTATTCTCTTTTAAAATTCGATGTTGAATACAAGAAGTGTGCGGTGGCAAGCATAAATTACCTTTACCTTTTTCCTTGCCTTCCACCCAAAAAGTATCCCACATCCCTCGCGCCGGATGATCGGCCGGAATATTGACCGCCACAAAATTGTCATATTCATTGGTCAGATTGGGCGTCTCGTAGATCATGTAGCCCATCCGCCCAAAATAATCTTCCAATTCCATGATTACCCGGGTAATGGGATGAATATGCCCCAAATCAGCCGCCTGTGCCGGTAGGCTAACATCAAAAATATCCTCTTCCAACTGCACATCAGCTTGTTTTTTTTCCAAATATTTTTTCCGTGCCTCCCACGCCGCTTCAATCAGATTTTTTACCCGGTTAGATTCACTCCCCACCTTCGGCCGCTCCCGCACCGGTAAACCAGATAAACCCCGCAAAATTTCCGTCAGCCCTCCCTTGCGCCCGATATACTCCACGCGCACCTCTGAAAGCTCAGAGAGCGACCGCGCCTTCTTTATCTTCTCCACTGCCTCTTTCTCAATTATTTTTAGCTTGTTTAACATAATTATTGTTCAAACCCCTGATCCTTATTGATTATTATTTTCTTCCTCATACCCCAACCGATCAGCATAAAAACTTACTTCTATTAAAATCAAAATTATGATTAAAATCAACCCCGTCCACCAACGCAGCACTCGCATCGATTGCATACCCAGAATAGCAGTTGCACCAAAAGAAATAAAAAAAGCCTGGCGCAAAATCACGGGCATTTTTTCATACAGTTCGGCCACCGAACCAAGACGTGAACGAGCATACATCATTATCATAATAATCAAACCGAGTAGCCCCAGCCAAAAACTAATGAAAAATGAAGCTACCCCCGCTTTATCAGCCACAAATGGATCAATATTGTTCACCGTCAGAAAAAAAGCCGACCAGCACAAAAAAGTTGAGATCCCAATCCCCACTAAATATGTTTTGAGGGACATAACAATTTTCCTTAAACTTTTCTTTTGTATATTCTAGTATAATGCCAAATCACCAAAAAATTAAATCTTGTCATCGCCCCGACGACGATACAAACAAACATCATTTTCATCATAGATCAACTGATATTGTTCATTATCATCCAATTTTTCTTTTTTGATTCTTTGGTAACTCTCAGTATCTACCACCGGCCAAATATTTAACTGATCACCCACCAATATTGCATAATCAGCATCATTGATATCGGGAAACAAATAAACTCGGTTACGGTTGGTCAAATGCGGCACCAGCCCATCCTGCGCACTGACCGACTTGTCAGCTGGAATCATATTCATCGCCTCGGTTATTTGTTGATAATTACCCGGCAATTGATAATAACCAGGATCAAAAATCCGACCCACGTTAGTACCATCATAAAAATTAATTTGTGTCAAAATCAAACCATTAACCAAAAATAACCCCACCATCGCCCATATTTTTTTTCTTTCGCTTTTTCCATAGTGGTCAATTGCCAACGCCGCCCCGGTAATAATTATCGGCGCCAAAGCTACCGAATAGTGAAACAAATGGGTCCAGTACCAGACATTGGCCGACAAAAATTTTTGCGCCATGATTGGTATAATCAACCAGCTATATCTTGGTTTAAATAGCGCCAACACCCCTCCTGACAATAAAATCATCACCCACATCTTGATTTTAACTGGATCATCGAACATCAACCCCCACCACGAAAGTGGATGTACCAATAAATTCCATCCTATCTCCCCCATGTTTGAACCAAATTGATCGAATGAAGACAAATGATCATATTCACCACCATTAAATTGAGGAATAATATATTTAACCACCGCAATAAAATATCCCCCGCTGATAATCAATGTCGCCCAGGCGTGCTTTTTAGTATTTCGCTCCGCCGAAAACAATAAAGAAATTCCCCAGAAAAATATCAATAGTGACACCGTTTCCTTGCTAATCAGCATCAACGCCATAATCAAGTAATATCCCAGCCATTTTTTTCGCTCCACCATCCAAAACAACCATGGCAACAACATATATCCCACCACATCATTGTGATAGTCAAAACTCAACGCGTCAAAAATACTAAAATAAACAAAAAATGATCCTACTGCCAACAAACTCATGGTGTTATTCTTGCTTTTATCACCAACCAACGCAAATATCCCCGCTCCACCCACCAGCACCATTATTATTTGCACCAACAACAAAGTATATGAGCCAAACAACCAGAAAAGCGGCGACAACAACCATAAAACCAATTCAAAATGATCCGCCATCAATATCGGCACATCCCTGATCGTATTTGGCGCGATCACGCCATGAGCATACTGATAAAGCGCTTGGTTAAATATACCCAAATCATATGCGTGAGTAGTCAATTTCCAATGTGGTATCAATGAAAATAAACCATACACAATAAAAAATAATCCTGACAAGTATCCAAAATACAACCAGTTGACCTGATCAAATTTTTGGGTTGCCTCCACTTCCAACCGATATTTAATACGAAACAAATCCACCAATACCCGGATACTGTCGCGAACAATATCAACCCGACCATGCGGGCTATCATACCAATCCACGGGTACTTCCCGAATTCGATAAGACAATTGTCTGGCCCAAGCCAAAATTTCCAGATCAAAACTCCACCGCCAACTCTGAAGACGAGTAAATAAATCCTGAGCCACTTTTTGATTATACAATTTAAAACCACATTGAGTATCAACTATACCGGGCACCAGCAAGCTCTGAATAATTACATTTCCCACCCGGCCCAATAGTCGCCGATACCATGGTTGCGGCCTTTTCAAACTTTGCCGCACCAAATATCTTGAACCGATCACGACATCATACTTATCTTTCCACTCCCACAGTTTATCCAACTCACCAATATCCGTCGAAGAATCAGCATCCATAAACAATATCCATTCTCCTTTTGCCGCCATCACCCCCGCCTTCACTGCCGCTCCCTTGCCCTGATTTTCCGGTAGACGCACCAACTTCAAGTTTGAGTATATATTTATATATTCCCGCACCAGATCCACCGTCGTATCCGTCGATCCATCATCGACAATCAGCACCTCACTTCGCCATGGTTTCTTGGCCAAATACGCCGCCACCGCCTGAACGGTATGCGTAATCCGATCGGCCTCGTTGTAAGCCGGAATCACCACCGACAACATCACTTCATCTTGTTTCACCGCCATAGAAAATAATTACGAATTACTAATTGGATTAGTCATATATCATTTATTTTAATTATATGGCTAGCCATAAAACTTACCATTATTAGACAGATCCACATTCACACCACCGGCCATACATTTGCTGCCATTAATTAAAATAAATGATATATGACTAATCCAATTAGTAATTCGTAATTTTAATCATCAATTGGCCACCACCAGCCCCGGGGAAAATACTCCCGCGCCTTTCGAATCCGTTCCAAAGGATGATTCCTCGGGCAGGCCAAGCCATATTTTTTATGCCAAGCTAATTCCGGCGGTAAATACCTGAAATTTTTATTGGCCGCCGGATCATAATATATATTTTTAACTATCGACTCATCAATATCGTCAATATTATCCGGCAAATCATTAACATTGATCGCCTCGCCCACTTCCGTCGCCACCTCGCAAGCCACATCCATCATCGGATATCCATATTGGCAAGCACTTTCCAAATTACCTTTATCCGGCCCATTTATTAACGCTTCCGAAACATTGTACGGCACCACCGCTAATTCCGGTGAAAAAAATTCACCATAATCCCCATCTTTCAGCATCTGTGCTTTTATCTGGTCAAGCAATTGTTCATACTTTTCCCGACTATATTGCTTATTTAAAATACAATATTGTTGATGACGCAAGCCAATACAACCAAAACAATCGCGACAATTACTGCAAGTATCGCAATATTCCATATTTCTAGAATCGCTGACATTTAAACAAAACTTTATTTCATAATTACTGGCCGACGACACCATCATTGATTCATAACAACGCTCCCCGCCCAAACCCCCGGCACAATCATAGGTGTCTTTGTAACCCATAAATCCCTCGCTGTAAGCAATATTTTCTGAATCAAGAATATAAAAAGACTGAAATACATTCCGGGAATTTTTGATGTAATCGGATTTGGCAACATTTTCGGAATTTTCGTTGTGATATTTTCGATCGGGCACGCTGCTGCGTGCCCCTACATAATCGGTTCGTAATTTGTCATTCGTAATATGTAATTTATTCACCGCCTGCCAACTACCCAAATCGATTTCATTTAACCGATTTTTATATTCTTCCTTCGACAGCTGCTCATTTCGCCAACAATATTGTTTGTGCCGCAAACCCTGACCCATAAAACAATCAGCACAGTCTCGACAATCGGTTAACCAATAACTCTGCCGACAATTTTTGACGTCATCGCACCAGAAACATTCGTAGCAATTATAAGCTTCCCGACACTCATAACAATTTTCACAGTCAATAATATCAAAACCACCAATACTATCACGACAATTTACCCCGCAATACACATACCATAAATTCTCGCTATCCGTCGAATTAAATGTCAGATAACAATTTTTTAGCCGCATGGAATTATTGGTAAATTCCGAATTTTCATTCGAACCATCCGAATACAACGCCAACCGCGGCACCGCCACCTGCAATTTTTTAAATAATTCCCAAAATCGTATTGTACGGGCACGCTGCTGCGTGCCCCCATTAATATCCACCCCAAAATCCATTGGATCCCACCGATCCGAAAACCAATAACTCGGCTCATAAACCTCAAATTTCCATTCCGGTGGATACATCGAAATTATCCGCTCGCCCGTCGCCGCCGAGACATTGTAAAACATGCCCGTGGAACAATTGGCAAACTTCCGACGCAACCGCTCATCCGGGCACAAAGTGGGCAGCGGCACCCCCATTTTTTTATAAAAATCAATATCCTCCGACCGCACATAAAATTTCTGTCCACTAAACCGACACACTCTTTCCTGTGGCCTTGCCAATTCTAACTGTTTATAAATTAATTCATCAAATTTTGACATACAAAAAAGTTTCAAGTTTCAAGGATCAAAGATCAAGTAAATAATACTTGGCATTTGATCCTTGAAACTTGATCCTTTATATCATTTTACTACCCAACGTCACCGCCGCGAAAATTCCATAAAACACAAAAATCGCCACAATAATAATTTTTCGTAGTAATCCCGCCTGGACTTCCTTTGGCAGCACCTTCCAGTTCATCCAATTCACCATTCCCACGTGCACAAACATGGCCACCGCGTTGATCACCGCCCCCACTACCAATAATGTTTTTGGTTCTTTGAAATCGAGCGCAAACATGACAATGCCCACTACTATCTGTAACCACAAGAAAGCAAAATAAATGCGGGAAATATTTACCTTCCCCTTTTCATCTTGACCCAATTTAATCAAAGCATAGTTCTCCGACATGATTCGAGAAGTTGAATCCAACACCCCCATTTGCGTTTGCCAAAGCATTATGGCCACCACTATCATAAACACCCCGCCCCAGAAATTACTGAGCATTGCTTTGATCGCTCCCGCCTCGCCAATGACAAAGTTGATACTCTGATCATTGCCACTCGATCCATACACCGTTATATAACTAAGTAACATCAATAATAAAATTCCCACCGCTCCGATAAACCAAAAAACAATCGCATGCTCCAAATTCACCCGTTTCCACCATGTTTTATATTTGGCCAAATTCTCTTTATTAATGGCAAAATCCTCTCCCGACAATTTTAATTTTTGCTCTTTGAGCGCCCCCACAAACAACCCACCAATCTTCTGTGCATATTTACCCATCCCATAACCTTTCTCCCGAATATAAATCGATTGGGTTAAGTTCAAATTACCTCCGGCTCCGGCATAGGCAAACGCCCCCAAAAAAACCAGCCAATCAATATTGGCCGGTACCCATTGCCAATTTATTCCCTGGCCAAAGAGACCCTTAAGCAATTCAATCCAATCTGCCGCGGAAGCCAAAATTATCACAAAAACCAGCAACATCGGCACTGCCACCACAATCACCACTTGGGTTATTTTCTCAATTACTTCATAAATGGTTTTACCAAAACTCAATACCAAACCAATAATCAACATCCCCGCGATCGCAATCCATTTAAAATCTTCCCAGCCCAGATACACTCCAAACACTTTCGCCGCCGCCGCCATCATGCCCGGCATAGCAAACCCGGCAAACGTGGACAGGATAAACCACCCCGGCGCCCATTTAAAAATCCGCACCAGTCCGGCAAATACCGATTCACCTTTCACCAGCGCGTATCGCTCAATTTCCATATTCACAAAAAACTGGAACGTGATTCCCAGCACCGCCGCCCAGGCAATTCCCAGCCCATAATTGGCCGCCATATATGGCCACAAAATAACCTCCCCGCTCCCCAACCCGAGCGCCAAGATCACAAAACTCGGCCCCAACATTTGCCAGATACTGATCGGCTTGGGAAAATCTTTATATGTTTTCATAAACCCTCTTTTATCACTTATATATCGTTAGCATAACACTTTTCACAATAAACTATATTTTTTGCTTCCGGCCCAAACGTCGTTTTTATATCTGTCCCACACTTACCACACTTTCTATCATATAATATCCTCCCCCGCCTCTGCTTAAATCTCTCTTGAAATCGCACCATTGGGTGCTTGGTCGGAATCGGTAAACCATGTTCGATATAAAACACCAGCTCTTGTGAAATTAATCGGAAAGGTTTACCGCTCACTTCACACTGCAAAATCCCCGCCAGCGCTTCATCTATTTCTTTCTGGGCATTTAGATTCTGTTTTGGATCATAGAAATTAATCTCTTTTGGCTGATAAAACGGCCCATCATATTTGATACCATAATCTTCATCCCGCCAACCGGCTCCCAATTTAATTGCCTCTTCCCTTTTAATCGGGAAATAATCCATCGCTTCCGTCTCGTTATATCCAAACGGCGATAAATCATACGGGAAAAATTGCCCCCATTCACCCGCCTGCTGCATATGTCCAATAATTTTTGGCACTAATTTAAAATACTCCTCTTTGGAATATTGCTTGTTTAAAATGCAATACTGTTTCTTCCCCAATCCCACACAACCAAACAAATCTGATGAATTCCACCCCTTCCAAATATCAATCGAATACAAAATATTATGCGCCACATTATACACATAACTGCAAAACAAAATATTGCTACAATCCGTTGCTATAGACTGACACATATAACATCGCTCCAGATTGATCCCAAAATATGTTATATCCATGCAATCCTTAACTCCATCCACCAAAGCGAAACCATAACGCACATTTTCCCCACCCACAATGTCATAACTATCATGAACATTTTTGGAATGAACAATATATTCTCCCGAACAATCCTCGGCATCCACAAAATCTACCGCTTTTTGTGGTACAGATAAATAAAGTTCATGTAACTTTTGCCTTTCCTCATTTATCCTACTAGGCAAAAACTTAAATTCAGCCATAAACTGCTCATATTCTTCTTTGGTCTGCGGCTGATTATAAATATAATATTGTTTATTTTTCAAACCCACGCAACCAAAACAATCATGACAACCATTAGCATCAATCGAAAAATAACAACCCCGACAATCCGAACACTTCAGACAATAATAACAATTATAAAGACGGCTGGAATACACACACTCATAACAAATTTCACCATGATTAACGCGATAACAGTCATAACATTTGGCTGAATTCCTGATCCCCTCGCAGTAGTAAATATCTTCACTCAACACCGCACCAAACGACATGTAAGCATTTTTCACTCCCCGCCCACCGTTAAAAAAATCTGCATTCTCACACGAATCGTCGTTCGTCAAATTTGCTTTGGGCACTTCAAAGTAAAGTTCCTGAAATTGGGGAAAAAACGATCGGGAAAAATCAAAATCTCGGCCATAGCTGGTCGCGTCATCTTCGTAATATTCTTTTGTAGTATAAACTTTCACCTTTCCATCGGGCGCGTAATTGGAAACAATATCCACCCCCGACTTATCCGACTTGGTGCGATATAAATTCCGTAAATTGCGCCAGGCCAGCCGCTGCCTCAATCGGCAATCCGGGCAATCCAACGGCGGCGGAATCAAATACTTTTTTCCCCCAAACTCCGGACTCACCTTTTTTAAAAAAGATAAATCATTATCATCTACCACAAAACTAATTCCACATTGTCGACAAACTTTATTATTCATTACTAATTATTTATTTTATTCTCAACGTACGGGCGGGAAAACCCCGCCCCTACAATTATCTGAACCTACTCAAATCAATCTCCTCCCATGGTACCGGCGGATTATCTTTATATATCTTCTGCAATATTGACTCATACTCGTCCTTGGCCAAAATCTGTAAACCTCTCTCCAAAATAAAATCATTCATTGCTTCCTTCCCCTCCTCCACCTTCAACTCATCCCCCACCCCCAACTCGATCTCAAAATGATCGGCTAACAAGCCATTTTCCTTTAATGAAATATCAAATCCCCGATATTTATAATCCGTCCGCTGGTAGTAACGAGGACAATAACCGGTTATTCCCAACGTTTCCAGAATCCCGAGCAAACTATCAATATCATCCGGATCAAAATCAAATCGATACTCCTGCCGCGAATCCGCTCCAATATCACCCTTTTTCATCTTCGCCTCACCCGTCACCACTCCCTTTCTTTTCGTCAACACCACCGACATCGTATATTTTTTATCCACAAATCCCGCCACCGAATCCTGATCACTTTCACAAAACACATTTATTTGTTCATACTCATCCACCTTCTCGGCATTCCCTTCCAGCCAATTTTTAAAATCAACCGTCAAATACCCTCTTTGTTCGATTTCGATCATACTTTATGTTTTTTAATAGACAATTATATTATAAACTATTAATAATATACTAAGGGAATTCTCGTTATTTCCAAGCAATATCTTTCATTTTGCACACATAACGTAAATAATCGACACCAAAATTTTACCCAATATATCATCATCTACAAATTCACTAGTCAAAGTTTTCCCATCCACCATTACCGAAAATATTATCTCCAACCCCGCCAACAGTTAATCAGCCAACACCCCCCATTCTTCCAGTAAATTTCCTTTTTTTACATAGACATGTGATAAAATATATGTTAATATAATAAAGCCATATTAGTTATTAAACTCTATCAATCATGAAAATTAATGAAAACTACACAATAAATCCTACCCCAAAACACATAGAGCGAATTAGTAAAATACTCGATAAAAATAATTTGATAAAAGAAAAAAAACTAAAAGAAATTGAATATATACATTCAATTTTAAACAACTCAACACAACCAACACTTGACGATATTAGCAAAGAGTTATTTCCTAAACTAAATCGACTATTCAAAGAATTCAAACATAAAGAATTTCAACAATTATGCCTCAGTCATAATTATATAGATACCTCTAAAAAAATCGATTTAATTAAAAATCTCATTGCCGAAAAATTTAAATCTAAGATTAAAGCGCATGGTAATATTAAGAACTACGACTCCTTTCTTGAAATAAGTGATGAAATAACAAAACATTATACCAAAAGAGCACGAATACTAAATAATGAGATCAATAAAATTAATAAAGACCTAAGATCTCCCTTTGAGCTAAATGAAAAACTCCCCAAAAACTCGATAATAATCAATGGAAATACTTTTCAAAAAATGATAAACGAATTGAAACAAGATCCAGGCAACATGGCTGTTTTGTCTGTAAAAATTATTGAAAAAAAACATGATCAAAAAGAAAACGAAATTATACTAAACGACTACCAAATTATGTCTCCTCTCAAATTAGGCAAATATCGAATGGAAAATGATAAACCATCCATAGAAATAGGAATATCTGACAAGGAATACGCCAGTTGTGGATATCTTGCCATGTTAATAAGTTTTTGTTCTCACGGCAAATACATGCATGGAGGAAGAAAATTCTTCTCACAAATAGTTATTGAAAACGCTGATCAGCCAAGTGTATGCTCTGGAATCATATACTCTGGTTCGAAGTTCGCCCCGGTGCACCAGATAAAAATTACATACGATAATAGCACCCGTGAGATCGGCTCACCCGACCTCCCGAGCCTTAAAAGGAAAATAGAAGAACAAGAGTCGAAAAAATAATATGTCTACTCTACAATAACTTCAACAAAAAACCGGCCAAGCACATCGCCGGTTTTTTTATTGGTTAAGTCTTGCATAACATTCCCCGCACCAAACTTTCCTACCACTACCGATTATTGACGACATAAAAATTTTCCCACATTTTTCACATTCAACATCACTTAATCCATAATGATGCCTTTTATTTATCCTGTCTAAATGCCGCACATCGGGATGTAACCGCGGCAATTCAATTTGGTGTCTGATATAAAATGCCAATTCTTGCGATGTTATTCGATACGGCCGACCCGATTTTTCACATTTCAATACACCCGCCAGACAAGCATCAATATTGGCCTGGGCATTAACATTTTTATCAATCCGATAATCACTAATTGGTAATAGAGTATAAAACTCTCCGTTATATACCAGCGTTTGATCTTCATCCTCCCAATTAGCTTTCAACTCCAACGCCTGATCTTTAGTCAGAACAAAATGATCTTGCGCCACCGTTTCATTGTACCCGAAAGCTGATACCCACATCGGGAAAAACTCCCCCCACTCACCCGTCAATTTCATATGTTCAATAATTTTCGGCACCAACTCTTCATATTCTTCCTTGGTGTATTGCTTATTCAAAATACAATACTGTTTCTTGTCATGAATCCCCACACAGCCAAACAAATCCTGTGATTTGAAGCAAAACATGCAGTAGTAAACATTCTTCAAGTTGTACCAACAAATACCGGTAAAAGCCACCTGATACGCATTAACTGCCGTATTCATCACTTCATACAACAATTGATTATCCAAACCGGTCGTTGAAGCATCCATCACGTCCTTCACATTGCGAAAAACATCACTTGAGTAACGAACATTCTCACAATCCCCCACATCAAATGACTGATGAACATTCTTGGAATTAACAATATAATCACCCGTACAATTTTCCGAATTAATAATTCGCTGACCTCTGATTGGTTGAGAGGAAAAAAATTCTTTAACTCTATCCAGCAGTTCTTCTTTTTCCTTTTTTGTTCCTTCATTGTCTATTCGAAATAACTCCGTCAATTCTCCAATATCAACCTTTTTATTAAACGCGTAGCCATCTTTATTCTGTAAATTACTACTAGCGAAACAATTACTACAACCCCGACAATCCTCCAGATACAAACTATCTCGACAATCAAAACAATGCCGACAATACTTTAAGTTATAACAATTACGACAATCACTGTTTTCATAGCCAATTTCGCACTCATGACAATAAGCGCAATCCACCAAATCTTTCGAAAGCTGAATCCAGTAATCATAATAACAATCCTCGTTATCACTCGACTCCATCAACATATAACAATTCTTATTATTCACCGCCAGATTGGTATATTCACTGTTTTCACTGTTGGCGTTGGAAATATTCATCTTCGGCAAGGCATCATATAATTCTTTGAATTGTTCAAAAAACGGTCTGGAGAAATCAAACTCCCGCCCATATTCCAATGGATCCCATTTATCACTCCACCAATAATCCTGATCATAAACCTTGACCGGCTTATTGGGAGAATATAGCGAAACAATGTCTTTGCCCGTCGCATCACATTGACGTCGGTATAATTTTCGTTCATTACGATGAGAGAGCCGCCGTCGCAGACGACATGTTGGGCAAAGAGTTGGTGGGGAGATTAAATATTTTTTACCGTTGTATTCAGGTGATATTTTTTTCAGGAATTTTAAATCGTCATTTTGGATTGGGAAATCATTTTGGCATTGCACGCATATTTTGGTTTGCATAATTAATTATTAATTATTCATCATATATTCCATCACATCTTACCTGTAAATATATAATATTTCAATACATTTTATAAATATTATTAAATATTATATAATTAACCCTAATATTAATATAATATCCACAATATGCATCTCACCAAATTTCAACAATCTATACTCTACGAACTAGATAAAGACGGCCGCGCCAGCTATTCGACCATTGCCAAAAACACCCACTCCACTCCCCAAACCATCAAATACAACTACGAAAAATTGATGAACGAAGGATATATCAAACATTTCTGGGCCTTTGTCGATTACGATTTAGCTGGTTATTCATTTTTCTGGGGCTACTGGCTCAAATTCGCCGGTTTGACCAAATCACAAGAAACCAAGATGTATCAGGATTTTACTAATAATCAATTTATACCAATAATCATGCGCACCGACGGCTACGCCGACGTCATGCTCGGCATTATTGCCAAGGATGTTTTTCACCACAATGAAGTCCTAAATTCAGTTTTTGCCAAATACGGCCAATATATTTCCAGTAGCGACATCGTCGTGGGCCTCGGATTCATCAAATTTCCTCGCTCCTATCTGGCCAACACCAAAAATACCGCCAAAAAATTCTACACCTCTGGTGGCACTCCAATAATCGCTAAATTAACTGAAATTGATCGGAAAATTATTTCTCTATTACAAATTGATGGCCGCCTGGAATTTACCAAAATCGCCCGACTATTAAATGTCTCCACTGGATTAATCCACCAGCGATTCAAAAAACTGCAAGCCGAAAAAGTGATCACCAAAATCACCTATACCATGAATTATCAAAAACTCGGCCTCCACCTCTACCGCTGCCTTTTTAAAATCATTCAATTTGACTCCCGGCGCGTCCAAGACCTCTACAACTTTTGCGCCATCCACCCCCATATCATCAACTATGTCAAAGTTATGGGCAACTGGCAGCTCATGCTCGACATCGAAATCGACTCCCGCGAGAACCTCCGCGACCTAATCCGCGAACTCAGGCACCGCTTCCAAGACATCATTCACCAGATCGCCATCAACGAAGTCTATCAAATAGACAAATTCACCCAAATGGCCATTGAATACCCTGCCACCATTCAAAACACCTCTAGTCAAACTTTGAATGGTAATCTGCATTAGGATCCCGACATGCTCGTAACGGTTCTAACATTGAAATTAGCACATTATCAATAATTCCTAAATTTATCAGTCTTTTTCTAAACCTTTTCACCCAAGTAACTAAATAACCTTCATTTTTTCCCAGTGCTTGCCTAGAAATACATAACATCTCATCTGGAACTGACTCAACTATTCTCATTATATCCGCATAAGAATACCCTCCTTTCAATAAACCAGAAAAAATCTTTTCTCTATGTTCATTACCAAAATCATTTTTATGGTCCGATCGATATTGCATTAAAAATTGTTTGATACTTATAGAATCACTATATTCACTACTTTTACATTCTTTCAAATTTTTTAAATAATTTGACAAAACCATCGCAAAACGCGTCTTCCGCTCTAGACTATTTTCAACATTACAATCACTCCCCATTAAATTATTTAATAGATATATATCGCGAAAAGAATAGCCCTTCTTAATCATCTTAAAAAAATTCTTATAAATTGGATTAGAAAACATCCGTCTCATTAATTTATCTTCAGAATTTTCAATATCATTCAATTTTTCAAAAAAACTCTTTATCTCTTCTCTAGCCAAATATTCTTCGATAACACAATTTTTATCAGGTAAAGATTCAACATATGGTAAACCATCTTTTTTTTGACTGTTAGAATAAAAACTTCCCAACCTTTTGTTTTCATCAGTTTTCAGCTTGGCAATATTGATTAACGTCAATTTTACATAATACAACAAATTGTAATCACTCTTAACATTCCTAATATAATGTAAATGCTCTCGCTGGTTAGTTAACACTTTAGATAGAGCATCATGAGCATCATATGCTTCCAAACCGAAATCTTTAGCATATTTTTCAACACGATCAATATGATTAGCATACACTTGTCCAATATAATCATTAACGGTCTCACTTTTCAGATTCTTTAGATTATAATGACAAAAAGTATCCCGAGGATACCGGCAATTATTTTCTAATAAATAATCCTGATCTACTTTATGAGGACGAAAATCAAAATATTTTTTCTCAATCATAATATTATAGAATACACAAATATATTACCCAAACAATACAATAAAAAACTATAAACGTCAATATATAACATACACAAAACAACCATAAGTAATCTATTAACAACAGTGATTACATTACTTCTTTCTGATAACATTCCTCACAATAAACTTTCTCCGGCCGCTCCGGTGCATAAGTCGTTTCAAACACATTCGTGCATTTTCCGTCATGCGCACATCCTCCACTTGACCCCTGCCCCTCGCACATACATTGCCTCTTATAAAGCCGAAATGGGTTACGCCTTCCCATCCGATCCATATGCCTCTGCCCCGGCGACCGGTGGGGAATCGGTATCTGATGTTTCAGATAAAAAGCCAGCTCCGGACCAGTAATCCGGAATGGTTTATTTGTTGCCTCGCACTTTAGCACCCCAGCCAACAATTCGTTTGCCCGACTTTCCTCAAAATACTCTTTGATATCCAGGGGCTCGTACCACGGACCAGCATAAGCGCTCTCTGCTTCATAGTCGCTCCATTTGAAACCCTGCTTCACCGCTTCTTCCTTGGTCAAAGGCTGATAATCCCACGCCGATGACTCATTGTAACCATAGTGACTTTGCTGTTTGGGAAAAAATTGTCCGTATTCACCCCGGGAGAGCATATCCAGTTTAATTTTCTCCACCAATTTTTCATATTCCTCCCGCTGATACTGTTTGTTTAATATACAATATTGTTTCTGTTTCAACCCCACGCAACCAAACAGATTCTTGGACGACCAGCACAGATAACTGTAACTCACGTTCTGACTACCCTCATAAATCGTATTGCTACATACAATTTGATAACTACCCAGCGCCGCTCCCACCACGTTATAAAACAATTGCGAATTATAACCGCTCGAATACGAATAATACCCGTCTTTCATCTCTTTCTGCTCGTCCTGACAGTGCCGACAATTTTCATGACTATCCACCCCAAAACATTGATAACAATCCCGAGAATTGGCAATATTGTGCCCGCTACAATTCGTCGAATTGACAATATCAGCGTATTTCACTACTATCTTCTGCCGCTCTTCCAAAAATTCCTGTTTAACTTTTGGCCAATTCCAGCTTCGCTTAAATTCCTCAAACTCTTCCTTTTTGACCGGTTTATTCCGGATATAATACTGCTTATTCTTCAGATTGAATGACAAAATACAATTTTTGCATCCCGTCAAATTTTCCGAAAAATGACAGTCAAAGCAATCCTGGGAGTTATACAAAAAATAACAGTTATTACAGTTGGCCACATAGATATTTTCGTAACACGACTCACAATGCATAATCTTCAGACAGTCCACACATTCCCGACCGTAATTTACCTGCTTGCCATAATAACAATTCTCGTTATAAGGCGAGACCGTCAACATATAACAATTCCGGCAATAACCGGAATTATTGACATAATCAGAATTTTCGCAATTGATGTAGAACAAATTCGGATACGGCACTTTGAGCATCAATTCATTGAATTGCTCAAAAAAATTCCTCCCCGGATCGTAATCCTGACCGAATTCCATCGGATCCCAGGCATCTGAATGCCAGTAATCCTTGTCATACACTTTGTATGGCTTATCCGGTGAATAAACCGTAACAATCTCTTTCCCCGTCGCGTCACATTTTCGTTTATAAAAATTCCGCTCATTGCGATGGGAGAGCCGCCACTTAAAATTGCACTCCGGACACTCCGTCGGCAATGGCACCACCAGTTTCTTCAACAAATCAATATCTGCCTGCTCAATCTGCCATTTATTATGACAAACCTCACACTCCCGCTCGTGCGGCACGGCTTGATTTAACTCATCCAAAATTTTTTGGTCAGCTCGGTCCATAGATCCATTATCCCACAAACTACTTCTTTTTTTTACCCTCTGCCAATCCTTTTATCAAACGCTCCACCGGATCCTCAATAGCATCCCAATTACCAAATTGATTATTTCTGTCACCAAATTTTCTTGTTTCTATCATTCTAATATGACTTTTTAACAAAGCAATCTCCCGATCTTTCTTCATAATTTTATCATTCGACTCCAACACAATCAGACGATGTTTACTAATCTCAATCGTATTTTCTCTTAATATTGATTCAGTTTTTGCCTCATCATTTTTTTGAGCCAATTCCACCTTCATTTCTTTGACTAGCCTATTCGCCCGATCAATACTTTCTTTTAATTGCGCATTTTCTAAAACCAATTTTTGATTCTCCGCTATCAACTTTTTATTTTGCTCCAATAAAAAAGTATTATCTACCTGCAACTTTTCTGTAACTTGCGATTTATCATCCAACCTACCAAAAAGAGCCTCCACTCTCTTTTTAAAAATATCGAATCTCTTCTGATTATTATTTTTCTTCTGCGCCAACACCGGTTTTTTATAAGCACCCGTCTTAATTTTTTCTATCAACAATTTCCGCAACCGAATATTTAACACCTCCTTCCCAGTTTCTTCCCACTCCGCCAACTGCTGCCGAAATGACTCAGTCAAAACATAGTCCCGATGACGCTTACGATAAGTATATTGACATTTTTCCATACAGCCGTAACCCACCAGCAGTTTCAAAGCATTATTTATTCTTTGCCCATTAGTAATACGGGTATAAACAAAAAATTCTCGATAATAACCATTTCCTAAATTAATATCACCCTGATCTGGTATCCGAAACCCCTCTCCATTCTTTTCCTCCATCGCATACACCAACATGGCCGCACCATCTTCAATAGTTCTCTCTTCACAACCCTCTAAACCAATAAAAACGTCCTCGTTACCAGTTTTATCAATCTTATTATTTTCAATACCCATTCTCTCCATCCACAACTAACCTTAATTAATAAAAAACCAATACAAAAAACAACCTTAATTCAATATTAAAGCATTATCTCACCTATATTCAAGCAAAAATAAAAATAAGCCAAATTAAAATTAACTTTCCAATCCTTTATTTCTCTCCTCATCTCCCAAATAATTCTTCCCACTCACCACCTTCTTTCCCGTCCTTTTCTCCAACTCCTTCCTCGCATTCCGAGCAATTGCTCCCCCTTTCTTGCCTGCATCTTTATTCTCAACCAGACCATCGGCCTTATCAACTTCCGCAATCTGCCTGGAAGACATTTCCGCTAAAGCCGTGAATAACAACTCTGCATCAGTCTTGTAATATTTACCATCACCAGCCAACATTTTCAGTTGGTGACATTTTGTCACCGACTGGCTTCCTTCTTCACTCAAACGCTCTTTTAACTTATTCCAATACTTTCTGGCCGTCTGAAAATCACCCTGTTGGATCAAAGCCCTCACCACATCTACCACCGAAAAATACCATTTCTCCTTTTTCTCATCAAAGTGCCTCCTGATCTGAAAGTTTTCAAATAAAACCATCCCCGGGTCATCATTCTCCATAACTAACCTCCATTTATTATTAACACATCTGTTTATTATTGTATCACATCGAAATTAATAACCCATAAATAAAATATGAGCTAAATATTAAATTAATGCTTATGAATTACCGTATTCCCCAATGGGCGGGAAAACCCCGCCCCTACATTACAATATCAATTTTTGATAACATTGTTCACAATAAACCTTCACTCCGGCCTCGCCCGCCATAGCCTTGGCGCCGGCGGGCGTAAATGTCGTTTCAAAATGATTTCCGCACCGTCCTTCATGTGTACATCCCCCACTTGATCCTTGATCCTTGTTACCTGATCCTTTTTCTTCACACATACACTGTCTAGAGTACAATACCCGTTTGTTCCTCATCGCCAACCGATCCTGATGTCGCTGTCGGGGAATTACTCTTGGCAGAGGCACACCATGTCTGATACAAAACCTCACCTCCTGCGAAATCAATCTAAATGGTCGCCCGGTCACTTCACACTTAATTATCCCCTGTAAAGCTTTATCGATCTCCTCACTGGCTTTGCCCGCCGTAGCGGTAGCGAAGGCGGGATTATACTTACGCACATCTTCATGCGGCTCATAGAAGGGACCGTCATATTTTAACCCATAATCCTTATCCAACCAGTTGGCTCCTATTTTACTAGCACCCTCTTTGGTCATCGGCATAAAATCATCTCCCAACGATTCATTGTAACCAAAAGGGGAGAGCCCAATTGGAAAAAATTCACCCCACTCGCCCGCCATCGTCATTTGCTCAATGATTTTTCCGACCAACTTTTCATATTCTTCTTTGCTATATTGCTTGTTCAAAATACAATACTGCTTCCCTCGCAGACCAATACAACCAAAACAATCCCTGGTCCCATTGCTACAGCTATCACAATAATACAGATTGGCCACATTGGGCCAAATATCCAGCGAAAACAAAACATGACTGGCACTGACTCCCGTCGTACAGACTTCATAATTCCACTCCGTCCCGTCACATGCATAATTTACATCTCGCGAGTCCCGCGTGTCATTGACAAACATGGCGTAGGACACATTTTCCAAATTATTCCCATCAAACACCGCCCGGCAATCCTTGGCATTTTCCACGTTGTCCCCCGTCACATTTTCCGTACCAATCAATTGCGCAAAACGGTGCGGAAACTTTTTCACCCACTCGGCAAACTGCTGCCGATATTTTTCAATATTGGACCACAAATAAAGTCTCAACTCGGCCTTTTTCTTCTCGTATTCTTCTTTAGTATATTGCTCATTGAAAATACAATGCGATTTATTCTGCAAATTCAGGCAGAACAGACAATCCTGGCAACCCCGACAATTATATAAAAACCAACTATCCGCACAGTTGGAACAATTTTGCCCATAACGTAAATTGTAACAAGAAAAAACATCCACGCACTGATAACAACCCTCACTCTTCATGGCAAACAAACAATCCATACAATCCTTCGAATAATTCATCCGCGAACCATAATAACACCGTTCATTCGACGTGCTGCCAAAGGCCATGTAACAATCTTTGGACATGGTAATCTGATTGCAAAAATCACAGTTCTCACTCGCCTCATCCACATAAAGCGCTAGTCTTGGCACCACCATCTGCAACTCTTTCCACTGCTGGAAAAAATCCCGATTAAAATCATACTCCCTTCCATATTGAGTGGCTTCCCAATCATCCGCCCACCATTCGTGCAACCCATAAACCTTATACGGCTTATCTGGAGAAAAAATCGACAAAATCTCCTTCCCCGACTTATCACTCTTTCTCTTATACAAACACCAATCATTCCGAAACGCCAACCTTCGACGCTGCCGACATTGAGGGCAAAGAGTAGGGACGGGAATCGGGTATTTTTTGTTATCAAATGTCGGCGCCATCTTATCCAAAAACTCCCGATCAGAATCTGGGATTTGGAATTGAACGGAACATTGGGAACAAACACTATCCATCTTTAATTACATTAAAATGCTTAGCAAAATCATCTTCATTCATTTTTATTTTATTTTCAAAAATCTCTTTTCTCAAAGCATAATATACCACCAACCTTCTCTCTAACACTTCAAAGCCAAATCCCTTAAAAAACTCGAAGTCGACGAATACCCATTCTTCAAGGCCTTCGCCTCAATCTTCTTTTTGTCTTCCGGCGACACCCGAAACCGAATCACTTGATTCTGTTGCTCTTTATATTCCCTCTCCGCCAATATCAAATTCGGCAAATCATTCAACAACTCCGGCACATCTTCATTCAAAAATTCCTGCGCCAAATTCGCCGCCTCGCATTCAACAAAAGTAGTATTCTTCGATTTCTTCCAAATAACATAATCATGTCTTTTGTTGTTCACATTAATAGAATGCCTCACTGCACTTTTTTCATTTTTATACATATTAATATTCATATTCATATTCATATTCATTTTCATTTTCATAATACGCGCTAAACAATTTTTCTGACTACTTTCGCTACTTCATTTTTATAAAAATCCTTACACTCATTATTGTGCACTGGAACAACAATATCGCGCCTTAACTGTGAATGTTTGAATTTAACATGACTTCCCTTGGTATAAATTTTGATAAAACCCAACTTTGATAAAATTTTCTCAATCTGACCATATCTTACCGAAGATGGATTATCCAAAAACTTCCTTAAAAGTTTCTCCGAACTCGTCATTTTTTTAAATTAATAATCCATAGCTACATTATAATTAAATGTAGCTACAAAATCAATAGTAAAGTAAAACTCTAGATAACACTCTTCCCATAACACCCCTCGCAATAAACCTTCCTCTTACCCGGCTCATATGTCGTTTCAAATTGATTCTCGCACTGACCCCCATGATCACATCCCCCACTTGACCCTTGATCCTTGATACTTGATCCTTGTCCTTCACAATCACACCGCCTTCGATAAAATTCCACTCGATTAATATCCTTGTTTCTTAATCTTCGACGTTCATCCGGATGCACCGTCGGTACTGGCAAACCCCGCTTGATATAGAAATATAATTCCTGTGAAATAATCCGAAATGGCCGACCCGTCACCTCACATTTCACCACCCCATTCAAACATTTATTAATTTCTGCTTCGGCCTCGCTAGCCATAGCGGTAGCGAAGGCGGGGTCATATTGTTTAATATGCAACGGCTGATAATGCTGATCAAAATTATACTGTGGCTCCGGCTTGTCATACCATTTAACTCCCATTGCTACAACCTGCTCTTTGGAGAGCGGATAATACTCATTAGCAATCGTTTCATTGTAACCAAACGGCGAAAAAGACATTGGAAAAAACTGTCCCCACTCACTAGTTTGCTGCATATGTTCGATAATTTTCGGCACCAATTCCTCGTATTCCTCTTTCGTATACTGCTTATTCAAAATACAATATTGTTTTCCCCGCAAGCCCGAGCACCCAAAACAATCCTTCGCTCCCTGCCCACAAAACCAGGAATAATAAACATTGGCCACAT
>Ga0265297_10004678_pt1 | contig 21969 bp, 16 predicted proteins | sample Munlanlwell13791_FD_192502 | JGI IMG/M metagenome (GOLD analysis project Ga0265297, IMG submission 192502) | Leachate microbial communities from a municipal landfill in Southern Ontario, Canada - Leachate well 137-91 | ecosystem: Engineered > Solid waste > Landfill > Unclassified | place... | reverse complement strand
TTCCTGCTCCTGATCTTCCCCAGTTGATAACAACAGGTGTATTGCTGCCGCCCGCAGTTTCAATTCTCGCTCCTGAAACAGGGCTGATTAGTCCGAATGGTGTCAATGCAGGTTTCTGTCTCTTTAACTTTAATGTTCTCGGTCCGTTAGCTGCTTTCAAAGAATCGTTTTGCGGATCGTTATGTCTGAATGCCCAAACATCCCAGGAACCCGATATTGAGTCACCCTGTGCAAGACCTAACGTTCCGAGCAGTACGTCTAACTGACCGAGTGTCATTGTTATTGAATTCGTAGGTGCCGGTATAGTATGTAGTCTGGTTGGTAATGCTGTACCGTAAATCCACTTGTAGGTTGCTGCCGCTCTTGAAGTATCCCATGTTATAGTAACAGGAGTTGTTGAACCCGGGATTGATGTAATAGTTGAACCTGCTGTTGGCGATGTCAGGTTAAACGGCATTAACGGACCAGCGTCCGTTACGCCTAATTCTACTACATACACTCTATCTGGACTTCCCTGAACCAAGCCGACTAATACTCTCTTTCCTGGTACTAAATCTGTCACAACTTCCGAACCACCTGAAGCAAGTGAAGTTGAGCCTGAACCCGGAACAGTTAGAGGGATCGTGATGTTAATAGGAGTTCCGATTTGTGCTAATGTTGTTGCATTATATTTTACGATAGCTATTCCTGTTGCTGAGGCAGGTGATTGATCTGTTGATAACCAAATGAATGGACCCGCCGGGTCGTCATCATAAGCAACACCATAACATCCTGATGCCGGCATCGTTATTGACGCGCCTGCTATGGCGACACCGTTAGTATCATAACATACTAATGGACCGGTAAAATTGTTTGTTCCGCACCAGAAACCTTTTCTAACAGGATCATATGTAATTGCTCTAATTGATGCTCCTCCGGTTGTAATCGTTTTAACCATAACACCGGTGGTAGGATTAATACCGTAAATCGTATTTGATAACGGAGAACCCCATATTAAACCGTTTGCGTATGCGAGGTCTCTGAAATATCCTGTACCCGCACCGGAAGCTGCAAATGAATCAATCTTATTCCAATCTGCAGTCATTCTGTTAAACATGTTTGCGCTAAATCTGGACGTTACAAATGCTGTACCTGTCCAGCATACCCCATATCCATAAACTGTACCTACTAATGAATCCAGGTTATAATTCATTAAGAGGTCATAAATGGCATTAGGATAATCATTCTGTCCTGCAATCGGTGCTAAATTAACACTAATGGGATTGACATCGTTCATTGGTGCTATTTTTCTATCTTGACCGATAACGCTATAAGCTGACATTAGTAATAATGCCACTAATATCAAAGAATAAATTTTTTTCAAGGTTTTTTCTCCTAAATTTTAGTTTTTAAAAAATTTATTTAAGTATGATATAGCTTTTGACTAAACTAAACAAATCGATTTCGCGATTATCTGACTAATCTTAACTGAAATTTATTAAAAATGCAACACTAAATTTTATGTTTACTAAGTACCAAATATTCGTTAAAAAAATCAAATATTAAATCTTTCCTTGCTGTTTTATGTTAAATTTGATATTTTATATATTAAGCACAATTATGACCATGAAAAAATTTGTATTATTAATAACGTTAGTCTTTTTAATTAATTCGGCAGCTATTTCTCAGTTCAAAAAACCCGAAGATGGGAATAAAATTAACAGAACTACAAATAATCTAATACTCGGAATATTTAATCCAAAGAATTTTTCTATGAGACACAGCTTTCAGGTCTCAATGTTAAGCTCAAAGTACGGAAATATGTCGGTTACCTCATACCTTAATTCAATGAATTATAAAGTCTCAGACAGGATAAATATTGCTGCAGACGTAAAACTTCAGTATGCTCCTTATGTCAGCTCATCATTCGGTTCAGCTTACTCAAAAGGTTTACAGGATAACCTGAACGGAATTTCTCTTTCGAGGTTATCAGTCGACTATAAAGTATCAGATAATTCTTTCATTAAACTTGAATACAGGCATCTTGATGAGACAAATTTCTATGATCCTTTTAATCCTTACAATTCATATTACTATGATAGAATGTACAGATAAAGCAATATTTGTTGCGATAATTCCATAAACATGAATTCTGACTATAAGAAAAATTTATTTAATTACACTTTAAATATTTCTATTATACTCATCACGGCGTTGTGTATATATCTTGCTTATTCTATGATTATGAATACATCGGGTTCAAGTGATGATAATATTTCAGATACTGCTAAAAAACAAATAACGAATCAGCCTAACCTTTCTATTCAAATTAATATTCTTAACGCAACCGGAGAGAACAGGATTGCTGCAAGATTCCGGGATTATCTCAAAACAAAAGGTTTCGACATTGTCGATATGGGTAACTACAAAGCTGAGGTAGAAAAAACAATGGTGCTGGATGTTATTGGTGATATTAGAAAAGCCAAAAGGGTTGCAGATGCTATTGGCGTTAGCCAAAGAAATGTCGTACAGCAACTCGATAAAACAAAATATATTGACGCAACAGTTATTATCGGAAAAGATTATACTGAGTTAAAACCGTTCACTGATAAAACTAAAATTAATTAATGGAATCTAAAGAGTTAGTTTACTTCATCGCAGATTTAATACTTAAGAAAAAAGGTACCGATATAAAAATAATCAATCTTGAGGGTAAAACCTCCGTAACTGACTATTTTGTAATTTGTTCGGCATCATCTACAATGCAGGTAAAAGCTGTTGCAGACCATATTCTGCAGGAAACAAAGAAGGCAGGAGAAACTGCATGGCGTGATGAAGGATATACCGGGCTGACCTGGATTTTGATTGATTATGTTGATGTTGTTGTACACATATTTATGGAAGAAACAAGGAGGTTCTATAATCTTGAAGGTCTTTGGGGAGATGCAGAAATTATCGATGTTCCTGATAACTTTCTGTATGAAAAGAAAACAGTAAGAAAAAGAGTGACAAAAACAACAAAAACTGCAATAAAACCTAAATTAATCAAAACAGCAAAGAAAAGCGGAAAGTAGTTGTTTATGCCTAAACCGAGAATTGTATTAACTTGCGGTGACCCAAACGGTATTGGTCCTGAAATTGCACTGAAGATAATGAATAACAGTTCTCTAAACGCTCAATACGAAATAAAAATTATCATACCCGAATCCGTAATTCAGCATTATTCCAATACACTTAAAATTAGGATACCTTCAAAGGAAAGTATTATTAATATACCCGACCTGAATATCAGAGTTAAAGAAGGGAAAACTGATAAGAAAGCAGGGCGCATATCCGGAGATGCCGTACATATAGGAACAGAACTCTGCCTTAGAAATACTTTTGATGCATTAGTTACACTTCCGATTTCTAAAAAGTCTTTCAACCTTGGCGGTTTCGAATTTCCCGGACACACAGAATACCTGAAAGCAATTACAGGAAGTACGAGTACAATTATGATTATGTATTCTGAAACCTTGATTATTACTCCTGTTACTATTCATATACCTTTAAAAAATGTTACTCACGAACTTGAAAAATCAGTGTTAAGAAAAAATCTTAACCTTCTTAATAATACATTAATCAATTATTTTAGAATCCCGGTTCCAAGAATCGCCGTTCTGTCGTTAAATCCTCATTGCGGTGACGGCGGACTATTGGGCTACGAGGAAAAGACAAAGCTCGAACCCGTCATTAAAGAAATGTCAAAAAAAGGACTTAAGATATACGGACCCTTCCCTGCGGATGGTTTTTTCGGTTCAGGAGCTTACAAGAACTATGATGCAATTGCAGGTACTTATCACGATCAGGCATTAATTCCCTTTAAACTTCTATCTAAAGGTGGAGGAGTTAACCTGACTGCTGGTTTACCGATTATAAGAACATCACCTACACATGGAACAGCATTTGATATCGCGGGAAAGAATATCGCAAACACAGAAAGCACAATTTCTGCCATTAAACTCGCTGCTAAATTGTCCGTAAAATGATTATTACTTTTAATAATGTTAGTTTTTCGTACGCGGCAAAAGAAATATTCAACTCTGCCTCACTGGTTATAAACAAAGGAGAGTTTGTTTTTCTCGTTGGTGAAAGCGGAATAGGAAAAACAACTTTGCTGAAGTTAATTTATTTTGATGTAAAACCGAAAATCGGAGACGTAAATTTTGATGATTACAGTTCGGTAAATATTGACAGAAGTGAAATACCTTTCTTAAGGAGAAAAATTGGGATAGTCTTTCAGGATTTTAAACTCCTAAACGACAGGAATATATTTGAAAATATCGCAATACCCCTTTACATCGCCAGCGTTAAAAAAGAACAGATAAAGAAAAAAGTATTTGATATTGCCGCAAAGCTCGGACTGATGGAATATGTGAATGAGATGCCTTATGACCTATCCGGAGGCGAGCAGCAGCGGGTAGCTATTGCACGAGCAATGATTACCGAGCCTGTTCTACTCCTTGCAGATGAGCCGACAGGGAACCTTGACCCTTTCGTTGCACTTGATATCGTTAAACTTCTGAATGATATTAATGTAACCGGAACTACGGTTGTCATGGCAACTCACAATTTCGAAATAGTAAAGAAATTCAGCAATAAGAGGATTATTCAGATTAAGAACAAACAGTTGTTCGATGTAAGGTTAAAATCGTAGAAGTATTTACTGCCTGTTAACCAGGAATTCAATTATTTTCTCCCAGTCATTTTCTAAGTTATATTCGACTCTGTCTTCGGGTTTTATCGTAAATGCTTTTTCAATCATTTCTATTGCTTTATCCATATCTTCAAGAAGGAAATAAAGTTTTGCTTTTTCATAATATACTTCAGTCCAATCAGGTTTTAATTCTATTACACTGTCGAATGAACTGAGAGCCTCATCGAATAAATATGTATCAAGCTGGAGACATCCTCTGTCAAAGATAGCTTCAAAGTTATTGGGCTCAAGTTCAAGAACTTTTTCGTAGCTTGCATTCGCTTCCTCGAACATGTTCATCGCATACTCTGTGTCTGCTCTTGAATACCATAGCTGTGCATGATGTGAATTAATTTCAAGTCCTTTCTTAAAAAAGTCAAGCGCTGTTTCATACTGATTCATGTTGTAAAAGCATGATCCCAGTCCGAAATAAGAATCAAAGCTCTCTGAATTAAGTTTAAGTGCTTTTCTGAAATAGGGGATTGCCTCCGCAAAATTATCAAGTTCGAAATATGAATTAGCTATATTATGATAAGAATACGAATCCTTCGGGTTTAACTCGCATGAACGCAGGTAGTATTCTATACTTTTCTGAAACATTCCCAACGAAGCGAATGAATTCCCGCAATTGTAATATGCGGAAGCAAAATTGTTCCTTAAATTAATTGCAAATTCATAGCATTCTATTGCTTTCATGAATTTGCCCTGCCTGCTTAGTACAATGCCGAGGTTATACCAGGCATTTGAATTGAATGGATTCAGTTCAATATGTTTCTCATACGATTCTATTGACGAGTAGAGGTCTTCGAGAAAATCATAACAATATCCCAGTTCATAATATGCGTCTGCATGTTCCGGATTAATCTCGATGCACATCTTGAAACACTCTATTGCCTTTTCAAAATCGTCGCATCTTTCGAAACTAATTCCTTTGTTGAAGTATGCGTCTGAATTCTTGGATTCAATATTCAGTGCAAGATTGTAGCACTTGATTGCAGCATCGTAATTTCCTTGTGAGTCAAGTGAGATCCCTTTATTAATATAAACTTCATAATCGTTCGGATTCAATGATATTGCTTTGTCGTAAAATTTCAGGGACTGGTCGTACTTACCAAGCCCGTCAAGTATTAATGCTTTCTTATGAAATAAATCAGCCGAAAAAGGAGAATAACTCAAAGCTACATCAACGAGCGTTAATGCTTCCTCAAAATTTCCTTCGTCGCAAAGCTGATTGATTTTCTCTTCGGTTGATTCAGAGTTGTATCCCTGCATATCATCGTACTTGAAATAATCATCAGAATTATATTCTATGTCATCAAAAAAATTCATTCAGTGTTTTCTGTTTAAATCAAATTATTAAATCAAATGTGATAAGTCAATAGAAAATATTGTAAGAGAAAAATTTTGGTATACATTCTTTTATTGCTTAAAAAGATTTGTCAATGTATAAAGTGAATTAAATTCTCGTGCTGATTGGTATGAAAAATTTCTGGTATCTCTAAAAAATACTTTTTATTCCGGTTATTAGAACACCGCTGCACTGAAACAAGCTTTTTTGTCTGTTAATATCAGCATTTATTCCCGAAATACCGTAATCTTTTTTCCTGTTTTCACCGTTTCCCTCTTCAGTTTTTTCTTCTTCCTTGTTTTCTTCCTTAATTTGTTCGGGATTTTCTTCCTTCAGTTTTTCCTCTTGTTTACTCGTTGTGTCGCCCGGTGAAACTTTAAGAGAATCATCTGCTTTTGTTTCCGGATTTATCTTTAATGAATCCTGTACTAAAAGAGAATCTTTTTTGTCTTTTGGCGGAGTGGTAACAGCCGTATCTTTTACGTCCAGTGATTTATAGTAATCATACCTTGGCTTTACGTTAGTCGCAAATTCCGATGAAGTATATTGAGTCAATAAGAGCCCGTAGTATTTCATCACGCTGTCTTTGTTGGGATATAGATTTTCATAAATCCAGCCCAGTGTATAATAGACTTTAGGAATCAACGCATTGTTTGGGCTTTTTTCTACAGACGAGTAAAGGGCTTTTATCAGATTTTCTTTATCGCCGCTCCCGGATACAATTTTATCCATTATCGAAGAAAGTGAATCATCCGAACTTAAATCCATTTCTATGATCTTGAGTCCCAAATTATTCCTCGATTCATTAGCGAACACTGAATTCGGATATTCCTTTATTACGTATTCGAAATATTGTTTTGACTTCTCATCGTCTCCCCGTGACTTATATATTGTTCCTAAATAAAACGCTGCTTTGCTCTCAAGGTTTGAGTTGTCATACTCATTAATTATCTTGTCGAGATAATATATTGATGAATCCGAAAGATTTAGATCATAGTAAAATATTTCTGCAAGCTCAAAATATGCGTTTATTTTAATCGATTCATTCGCTGCCTTAATCGAATCTTCATTAACAATCGGGACAACAATCGAATCCTTTTGCTGATTCTCTGTTATCGTATCAATAGGCTGCTCTTTTGTATTCGGTATCGTATCAATACCTTCATTCCTCTTTTGCTCTTCAAGGATTTTCTCGAAAGATTTCAAAAGTGAATCCTCCTCCGGTATTGTATCCCTGCCCGAAATACCTCCGCCTTTTGGTTGTTCAAGTCCGCTCTTTGGATCAATCCCCGGTTTCATCAGCTCTTTATTCTGTTCTTCTTCATACTTTTTCTTGAACAGCTGGAATTCAGGCTCTTCAGCCGGTATTTCTATCTTCGTAGTATCATTTATAATAGCTTGTATGGTAAAATATCTGTCAAATGTCAGAGCTTTCTTGCTGCTCTTTTCTGCATAATCGTGGTTGAGTGATGTTTCGTTAGATTTTTTATAAGATACGAGCGCTTTCAAATAGTCTTTTATAATAGTTTCGTAATATACACCCAGCCTGTAGTAAGATTCTGCGGCAGCTTTCGAGGATGGATATTTAACAATTATGTAAAAGTATTTTTCTTTGGCTTCCTTATATTTTTTCTGGTAAAAATCCGTGTTGGCAATTTCGAGTTCGACAAGTTGTTTAAAATCAGGGTAATCAAGATATTTCCTGTCCATTTTATTCAAAATCTCTGTTGACCGGTCGTATTTTGAAATCTCATTATATGCTTTTGCTTCGTTCAGTTTCGCATAAAATTCAAAATCAAAATCTGAGGTACTTTTAAACGCAAGCTCATACATCTCCGGAGCACTTTTCTTGTCGTATATTGAATAAATTTTTCCAAGAAGCAGCATTCTTTCCGCCTTTGTCTCTCGGTCTTTCGTTAATTCTATTGATTTCTTTAAATCCTCAATAGCAACTGATACATTCTTTAATCCTATATTATGAACTGCAAGTACTTGTAATGCCTCTGCTTTTATTTCCGGACTTTTTGAATTTTGCAGAAGTGACTTCAGTATTGTCTCACCGTCAGCATTTTTCCTTAATCTGAATTTTGACATTCCAAGATAAAGCAGCGCCTCGTCTGAAATATCGCTCGTGGAGAGAGTTGAAAGAAATTCATTGAATTTCCTTTCCGCCTGAAGGAAGTCATTCGAATAGAAGTAAGAAAGCCCGATAAGCATAACTGCATCATCAAAATATTTTGTGTTCTTGTTATACTGTATTATCTTTGAGCATCTTTCAATTACTTTTGTAAACTTGTCCTTTGTTGACTGGAGAACTGGGGTCAGTATGTTTACGGAATCAAGTTTCTGATTGTAACTTGCTATTCGCGATGCTTTAAACTCTTTTAAAGCTTCATCATAATCTTCATTTGCTGTATAAAATTTGTTAAAGTATGTGCTGAAGGTTTCAGACCTGTTCCCTAAAAACATGAATGAAACAAAATCCTGATAATTATAATCCAGAGATACCTTGTAATCAGGATCGGGTTCCTCGTCTGTTGTTACAGTTTCCTTTGAGAGTGTTCTGTGCGTCGTATAATCACAACCGCTTAAATAAACTGCAGCAATAAACAACGTTATGAATAAAATACTATTAAAAACTCTTGCCATATTCTTAAAATTATTCCGTTTTTAACCCTTAATCAAGCCAAAATTCATATAAAATGCTTCAATTTTTGAATTTCTGATTTTTTGGTATTGTTTTCCTCCATGCAAATCGTCTTACCCGCATTCCCTTTAGAATTGAAACTGAAAACTTATAGGTTTATATTTGCGAATGAAAACTATTAATCTCACTAAAGAAAAAGCAAACATTGACTTGAACGAAGGAAATGATGTAAACAATAATTCAATTGAAACTCCTCGTAATATTAAAGATAATTTTTCGCAGGATACTTTACCCGTTTTGCCGCTAAAGGATATAGTAATTTATCCTTATATGGTTTATCCTATTCTTGCTGGCAGGGATTCGTCAATTCGTGCTATTAATAAGGCGTCCGAAAAGGATAATAATTTCATTTTTCTCGTAACCCAAAAAGACGGAACCATTGAAGAAGCAACAATAGACAACCTTCACAAGACAGGTGTTATAGCCAAAATCCTTCAGGTTGTTCGTATGCCGAACGGACTGATGAAAATTCTGATTGATGCCGTCGTTGCAGCAAAAGCCGTTAACTTTTACAAGGATGACTTTATTTATGCTGACCTCCAGTTAAGGACCGATAACAATGAATTTAATTCTCAGATAGATTTGCTCGCAACAAGAGCTTCAAAACTTTTTGAAGAGTATGTAACATTGAACCCTGTTCTCACAAAAGATTCATTCACAAGTTATGAAGTTCTTAAAGAATACGATAAAAAATTGTATTTCATAGCATCTACTCTTGCTGTTAATTTCACAGATAAGCAAAAAATCCTCGATACCGAAAGTCTTTACGACAGGTACTTTACGCTTATAACAATCCTTGTTTCAGAAGTACAGGCATTAAAAATTGAGAAAGAAATCGAGGCTAAAGTGACTTCTTCTATGCAGAAAAACCAGAGGAAGTTTATCGTTCAGGAACAAATCCGTATTCTGCAGGATGAACTTGGCGAGAATGCTGAACTTGACCCCGACCTGCAAAAACTGAAGAAAGCCATCGATGAAGCTGACATGCCCGAACACGTGAAGAAAAAGGCAAATGAAGAGTTTGACAAACTAAGAAAAACTCCTCCCATGTCACCTGATTTTAGCGTCTCAAGGAATTATCTTGAGTGGATGACTGCCGTACCTTGGAATGTTTTTACCGAAGATAATTTCGACCTCGATAATGCCAAGAAGATTCTTGATGAAGACCACTTCGGTCTTGAAAAGCCAAAAGAAAGAATTCTCGAACTTCTTGCAGTTCTGAGACTTCTTAAAGATAAAAATATTAAGAAACCTCCTAAAGGTCAGATTCTTTGTTTCGTCGGTCCTCCGGGAGTAGGCAAAACCTCTCTCGGTAAGTCCATTTCTCGCGCCCTTAACAGAAAATATGCACGCCTTTCTATAGGCGGTGTGAAGGACGAAGCCGAAATTCGCGGTCATAGAAGAACGTACATCGGCTCAATGCCCGGCAGGATTATTCAGGCTATGAAAAAAGCAGGTACATCAAACCCCGTTATTCTTATAGACGAAATAGATAAGATGGGTAATGACTTCCGCGGCGACCCCGCATCGGCTATGCTCGAAGTTCTCGACCCCGAACAAAACAACACATTCAACGACCACTATCTCGATATAGACTATGATTTGTCGAACGTCCTTTTTATAACTACCGCAAACGTTCAGTATAACATCCCACTTGCACTTCAGGACAGGATGGAAATAATAGAGATGAGGTCTTATCTCGATTTCGAAAAAATAGCAATCGCTCAAAACCATATTCTTCCTAAAGAGCTGATTGAACACGGCATGGATAAAGATGAAATAAAATTTCCTGATAATGTAATTCTGAAAATCATTCGTGAATATACCCGGGAAGCAGGGGTCCGTAATCTCGAAAGAGAACTAAGCTCTATTATCAGAAAGTCAGCAAAAGATAAACTTCTTACTGGAAACGGAAATGTTAAGAAGAAAGTAAAAGTTACTCCTCAGCTTGTAGAGAAGTATCTCGGCGTGCCGAAGTACGAAGATATCGACGCTAAGAAAGACGAAAAGACAAAAGTCGGCTCTGTGTATGGACTCGCATGGACTTCGATGGGCGGCGATATTCTAACGGTTGATGTAACCGTGATGAAAGGCAAGGAAAAGATTACACTTACAGGAAAACTTGGCGATGTCATGAAAGAATCAGCAATTGCTGGATTGTCTTACATTAAGTCAAATGCAGAAAAATTTAATATACCTTCAGATTTCTTCGTTGAAAAAGAAATTCATATACACGTACCCGAGGGTGCAATCCCAAAAGACGGTCCTTCCGCAGGTATTACTATGATTATGGGTATGCTTTCAGCTATTACAGGAAGCCCCGCAAGAACTGACACTGCTATGACAGGCGAAATTACACTGCGTGGAAATGTTCTTCCTATAGGAGGTCTCAACGAAAAACTTCTTGCAGCTGTCAGAAGCGGCATTAAAAAAGTTTTGATTCCTAAAGACAATGTTAAAAACTTAATAGAAATTCCAAAAGATATTACTTCCAAACTTGAGATAATTCCCGTCTCAAAGGTGGAGGATGCTATTGAGCATTTATTTAATAAAAAGAACCTTACTATTACGAAAAGCAAAAATAATGTCCGAACCAAAGTTTAAAGTTTCAGCATTAACGTTCAGACCTCAGAAGTTTTCCGACGTGGTCTCGCAGGAGTTTGTCACTAAAACTCTAATCAACGCAATTAAGTCAAAGAAGATTGCTCATTCTTATCTTTTCAGCGGTCCAAGAGGTGTCGGTAAAACTACTATCGCCAGAATTTTTGCTAAAGCTATAAACTGCAAAAATGCTAAAGACGGAGAACCCTGCAATGATTGCGAAAACTGCACGGAAATAACAAGGGGAGTGCATCCCGATGTTTTTGAACTCGACGCCGCTTCTAACCGCGGTATCGACGACGTGCGTTCCATTCAGGATGCTGCAAAGTATTTTCCTATTAAAGCCGATTACAAATTCTATATAGTTGATGAAGTGCACATGTTAACCATTCAGGCGTTCAATGCTTTGCTTAAGATTCTTGAAGAACCGCCCGAATACCTTATCTTCATCCTTGCAACGACTAATCCTGAAAGAATTCCGCCGACTATCGTCAGCCGTTGCCAGAGGTTTGGACTGCATAGATTAAAAATTACTGAGATTATGGAACAACTCGAGTTTGTTGCTAAAGAGCAGAATGTTAAGATTGACAGGGATTCGTTATTCCTCGTTGCTAAACTCGGCGATGGTGCGCTCAGAGACTCGCTCGGCGTGTTTGATATGGCTGTCTCTTATTGCGGCAACAAAATTAAATTTGAAGAACTGAAAGAATTTCTGAACCTGCCCGATAATTCGATTTATTTCAACACATCAAGGTATATTGTCACTTCTGATATTAAGAGTATTATTGCGTATTTCAACGAACTTGAAGAAAGCGGTCTTGATATTATTACATACCTGAACGGTATTACTGACCATTACAGAAATCTACTCATCGTTAAGACCACGGAAAAAGCTGACCTTCTTGATGAATCAGACGATACTAAGAAGAAGTTTCTCGAAGAAGCAAAAAGTTATTCTGTTGACCAGATTCAGAGAATTCTGAAATTGCTTTTTGATTCCGAACAGCGTTTTAAATTCTCGGGTAACCAGAAAGTTCTCATGGAATCCCTTCTCGTTGAACTATGCAGGATTAACAGGGAAGTCGTTGATATTTCAGAACTGATTTCAGGGCTTGAAACCCTGAAAAAAAAAAGCTTGAGATAAGCTATGAGTCTTCTCATGAACCTCCTGTGTATGATTTCTCAGCTGAATTTAACCGTGAGAGTGAATTTATGAAGTCTCTGAGAGAACTTTTTAAAATTGAAGAATACAGCCCAAAAAATAATGCGAACTCTTGATATAAATAAGAATTTCCTTGCTATAGAGGAAATGTATTCAAACTACAAGGATTCAAAAGTTGTTATCCTGCCCGTTCCTTATGAAGCTACAACTTCGTACGGAAAAGGTGCGGCTAAAGGTCCCGACGCTATTTATAACGCTTCTCACTATGTTGAGTTTTTCGATGAAGAACTTAATAGGGAATTCTGCTTCGAAAAAGGTAACGGTATAGCATCGCTTTTTCCTGTAAATTTCAAAGGGGCGAAAGGCAAGAAAGCCCTCGATATTATCTATAATGAAGTATTGCATCACATAAAGAACAATAAGTTTGTCGTTACACTCGGCGGAGAGCATACTATTTCAACCGCTCCTATAAAAGCACATTTTGATTCTTACAAAGATTTATCAATTCTGCATTTTGACGCTCATTCAGACCTTCGCGATAGCTACGAAGGTACGAAGTATTCGCATGCATGTTTCTGTTCACGCGTTGCAGAGTTTACAAACGATATAACACAAGTAGGTATCCGTGCTCAATGCAAAGAGGAGTATGATTTTATTAGGAAGAATAAGATTAAAACATTTTATGCTTACGCGATTCGAAATGGTTTGCACGGCAAAAACTGGCATGATAAAGTGATTAAAGGTCTTAAAAAGAATGTGTACATAACTTTCGATGTAGATTATTTCGACCCTTCAATAATGTCTTCTACAGGCACATGCGAGCCGCTCGGCTTCTATTGGGAAGAGACTATAGCACTTCTTAAAAAGCTCGGTACTCAAAAAAACGTTGTTGGCTTCGACGTAGTTGAACTTGCACCGAAAAAAGGAAATCCTTATCCCGATTTCCTTACCGCTAAACTGATTTACAAAATGCTAAATTATTTTCTATGAGCAAAAACGACCGTATTGAAAACCTGAAGAAGAAAGCTAAAGTAATCACAAAACGTCTTGCCGAAAATTATCCTGACGTAAAGTGCCATCTTGACTTTAAAAATGAATTTCAACTCATTGTGTCAACTGTTCTTGCAGCTCAATGCACTGACGACAGAGTGAATAAGACAATGGTTCCTTTATATAAATCAAAATATAAAGGCGTTAAGGATATTCTCAAAGATGGTCACGATAATTTCAGAGATAATATAAAGTCAATAAACTTTTTCAATAATAAAACAAAATCAATTCTCGCTCTTTCGTATGCTATCGATAAAAATCACAAAGGCAAAGTCCCTGACACTATGGAAGCACTTACCGAACTGCCCGGCGTCGGAAGAAAGTCCGCCTCTGTAGTGCTCGGAAATTGTTTTGGAAAGAAGGATGTGATTATCGTCGATACCCATCTCAAAAGAGTCTCAGCCCGTCTCGGACTTATTGAAAATGAAAATCCTGATAAAATAGAAATTGAACTTAAAGAAATCATCCCCCCTGCTGAACAATTCTATTTTTCAATGAGGGTGGGGGAGCACGGCAGAATTGTCTGTCAGGCGAAAAAACCAAAATGCAATGAATGTTTCTTAAGCGATATTTGTCCTTCATTTAATAAAGTATAATGATTACTAAAAAAACCAATAAAAAAACCGACCTCGCTAAAATAAAAATGATACTCATGGATATGGATGGCTGTCTTACAACCGGACATATAATCTATTCAAGCAGCGGTGAAGATATTAAAATGTTCCATACGCACGATGGTTATGGCTTAACGCGCGGCAGGCAGCTCGGAATGAAGTTTGCCGTTATTAGCGGTATGGATTCTGCCGTTAATAAAAGACGCGTTGCAAGATTAAAGATTGACCATCTCTATGAGAAAATTGACGATAAGCTTCTTCCATTTGAAGAATTGAAAAAGTTGTACGGGTTTAAAAACGATGAATTTGCGTATATCGGCGATGATGAGTTCGATCTGCCCTTGCTGAAGGAGGTGGGTTTCTCATGCTGTCCAAACAGTGCTGTTGATGAAGTCAAAAAGCACGTTCATTATGTCTGTAAGAAAAACGGCGGTGAAGGTGCCATCAGGGAAATGATAGATAAAATACTTAAAGCAAAAAAACTTATATAAATTTAAATTATATTACTATGGATACTAAGAACAAAAAGTTCAACACTAAGCTTATTCACGCAGGTGCATACAAGGATACCTTTAAATCTGCTACCGTTCCTATTTATCAAACCTCAACTTTTGCATTCGACTCTGCCGAAGATGGTGCTAAATGTTTCTCGGGCGAGTCGAAAGGTTATATATATACTCGTCTCGGAAATCCTACTATCAAGGCACTCGAAAATAGCATTGCAGAACTTTGCGGCGGTTTCGACGCTGTTGCCGTCAGCTCCGGTATGGCTGCCGTTAACACAATCTATATGGCGCTCCTTTCCAATGGGGACCACATGGTCAGTACTGCCGCTGTTTACGGTCCTTCACGCGTTATAATGGAAGACCACTGGGCAAGGTTTGGCGTCGAATCTACTTATGTTGATACAACTAATCTTGATAATATAAGGAAAGCCATAAAGCCAAACACAAAGATGCTTTACCTTGAAACTCCGGCAAACCCGACGATTGACATTACAGATATTGCTGAAGCATCAAAGATTGCTAAAGAGCATAATCTAATTCTCGTTATTGATAATACATTTGCATCTCCGGTTCTTCAGAAACCCCTCGCACTTGGTGCTGACGTTGAATTTCATTCTATCACTAAGTATATTAACGGTCATGCTGATGTAGTCGGTGGAATTATTATCGCAAAGACTGAAGAGCTTTATAAAAAACTCCGCCCGATGATGATATCTCTCGGTTGTAATATGGACCCGCATCAGGCTTATCTTGTAATCAGAGGAATAAAGACACTTGGAATTAGAGTCGAACGTGCTCAGGAAAACGCTGCTAAAATTGCGGAGTTTCTTGAAAAACATCCTAAGATAGAATGGGTCAGGTATCCGGGTCTTAAATCTCATCCCGGTCACGAAATCGCAAAAAAACAAATGTCAGGTTTTGGTTCTATGATTGCTTTCGAACTTAAAGGAGGATTCAAAGCAGGTGAAACCCTAATGGATAATGTTCATGTTGCTACTCTTGCAGTTTCTCTCGGAGGTGTAGAAACTCTTATTGAGCATCCGGCGTCAATGACGCATTCAAAAGTTTCAAAAGAAGGCAAACTGAAAGCAAACATAACAGACGGATTAGTGAGATATGCAGTAGGTATCGAAGATGTCGAAGACTTAATCGCTGACCTCGAACAGGGTCTCGCAAAATGCTGATTTTTATCCTGTCATTCCAGCGGAAGCTGGAATCCAGGCGATTATAAAAGAGGGTAACGCAAGTCTACGATCCCGGCTTGTCGGGACTTCCAGCTTGCGAAAAAGAGGATTGTTTTTATCCTGTCATTCCAGCGGAAGCTGGAATCCAGGCGATTATAAAAGAGGGTAACGGAAGCTTCTAGCTCGAGGAAATGTTTTACATTGTTATCCCGGCATATACAGAGAGGTATTACGTATTTTTTTAATTATTAATTATCAACTATCAACTAATTGAGAGCCGATTTCCACATACATTCAAACTCTTCCGACGGGAAACTAAAACCCGCCGAGATTATCGATTTGGCTAAAAACAAGGAACTCAAAGTAATATCAGTTACCGACCACGATAACATCGAAGGCTCTCAGGAAATGTTGAAATTAAATGGTACCTATGGCATCGAAATCATCCCCGGCATCGAACTTAGCGCCGATTTTCATGGCAGGGAAATTCATCTCCTTGGCTACTTTCTGGACTTCGGAAATGTTGCTCTTACCGAACATCTTAAGCTCATCAAAAATCTCCGCATAAGAAGAATCAATAAAATGATTGATAAGCTTAAAGAACTCGGTGTCATTATCAGCTCTCCCGATTTGTTTGAAAAATATTCTGCAAGCTGCTCTATCGGCAGGCCGCATCTGGCAAACGAGATAATCGAAAATGGTTACGTAAAGGATTTCCAGACTGCTTTTCATAGGTATCTCGGGGACGGTAAACCTGCTTTCGTGAAGAAAGAAAATCTTAACTTTGAAATAATTATTGAACTCATTCGCGTTTCAGGCGGACTTTCTTTCCTCGCTCATCCGGGAAGCTACTTCAGGGAAAGTGCCCTCGTTGAATTGAGAAGAGCGGGAATTGACGGTGTTGAAGTTTACCATCCTTCGCATAATGATAATCACATAAAGAAATACAAGAAGTTTGTTAAAGATAATAATCTCCTCACAGTCGGCGGCTCTGATTTTCACGGTTATGCGGAATATGATAACAATAATATCGGAAGGTATTTCATCGGCGAAGATGAAGTATTTGCTTTAAAGGAAAAACATAAAAGTTTAAAGAAAACAATATCATGAAAACATTCAAAGGTGAACTAAAAGGCAAAGGTCTGAAAATTGCCGTCATTTCAAGCAGGTTTAACGAAGAAATAACAGGAAACCTTATCGAAGGTGCAATTAAACTCTTTCTTGAAAAAGGAGTTAAAGAAAAAGATATAAACTTATTCCTCGTTCCGGGTGCGTATGAAATTCCCACGGTCCTCGAAAAGATTCTGAAGAAAAACAGCAGGTTAAAATACGACGGAATACTCACAGTCGGATGCGTCATAAAAGGGGAGACAGCCCACTTCGAGTATATTTCAGGAGCCGTCTCAAACAACATAAACTTAATATCTTCAAAATACTCCGTCCCCGTTGGTTTCTGCGTCCTCACTACTTACAGCGACGAGCAGGCAGAAGCCCGTTCTCGTTTAAATCCCTGCAATGCAGAAACAAACAAAGGTTACGAATCAGCCGCAGCAGTCCTCGAAATGATTGACCTTATAAAGAAAATATAATTTCTGTTATAACCTCAAAGTAATATGTTACTTCAAAAGCACCATCCGCTTTGTCTGAACAAACTTCTCTGTCTGTATAGAGTAAAAGTATATTCCGCTCGCAAGTCCCTCTCCACTGAATCTTGTCTGATGTGTACCCGCATCCAGCCTCTCATTGTTTATCAGAGTTTTAACTTTCTGACCAAGCATGTTGTAAACCTTTATCGTCACGTATGATTTTTCAGGCAGCATGAACCGTATGTTTGTAACAGGATTGAACGGATTCGGGTAGTTCTGCATTAAATCATACTTCTCAGGTAATTCCGTCGAGATATTTATCACGGGTACTACAGGTGCTGTTGTTGAGAATTCATAAATCAAAGGGGCTGTGCCGTTATAATATGGTCTTGTTGCATTGTAAGGATAAATATAAAATTCCTCTCCCGGCTGTCCTGCTCCGCCAGTGTTCACAAGCCTCGGTGCCCAGATGAACATAATATCATATTGCGGTTGTTGTATAACTAAATTCCTGTTCTTATATGGTGTAGTAATGCTCGTATCGTAACTCGAACCAAACGTATATAGCAGAAGTTTTCCACCGAGCGAGTCTGTTGTTGGATTCCATCCGTTCGTAAAAGGATATATATCCGATGATTCAACAAATGCACAGTTCACTTGTCTTTTCTCATATCTGTATGTTGGTATTGATGGATTATCAACTACCAGTGTATCAGCAAATACTTTGAACGGTACTTGTTTCATTCCTTTGTATATGTAATAATTGTCATTGATTTTTGAAGAATCCTGATACCAATACGCATACTGTCCTTCACTCTGTGCAGTCCATTGAATTGTTACTTTCCTGAGTTTATCTGCCGTTAATGCTGACCGTAAATTAGAAAATGTACCCGCCATTGGATAAGAAATTGACTGAGAAATTGACTGCCACGGTCTTGTTGGATCTTTTATATACTTGCTCCCCGTAAGAAACTGATTTCCCTGATTTGACCACGCCCAGCCCTTATGCCGCGTCTGTATTGAATCTGCTGGTAAATTCGAAGCAGGGTCTTTTATCAGTCCCGCATTTCCAACATAATACGGTGCATTCCCGGAAAACCTTATTTTATCTACTTTAAAGAATATTCCGTCTAATATTCTTGAATCTTCATGAGATAATGTCTTAAAAGGTGTAGGTCTTAATCCTGTTCTTAAAGTCGAATAACTGCTTCCGTTGTTAATTGACTTTTGTATGCTGTAAGTAGTATCACCGGAAAAAAGTATCCTGTATTTAGCGGTTTGCAGCAATTGCTGTCCTACAACTACAGGCGTTAGTCCTAAATCAACTAAACTGTTTGAAAGTGTATCGCCGTTATAATATGCAAATGTTATATTATTCGAATACGGCTCGGGAGTTGAGCTGAATAGGACATTAACCATCGTATTTCTTATAACTTTAAAACCTTTTTTAATCTTATTAGAAGTACTGACCGAATAAGCATTAACTACAAATTTATATACCTGCCCGTACTGTATTTCAGATGCACCCCCGTAATTTCCGGGAAACCTTGTGTTCGTTATCTTTATTGACCTGCTTAATCCGCTGTTTGGAAAGTTAGGAGGTGTCGTCATGCCGAAAGGTGGCACAATTGGAAGAGGTGCATATATTTCCTGATTGTTTATATAACCTATAGGCAATGTATCAATAACAAGTCCTATGTTATTCCTTAAATCATATATACCTATTAGTTTTATCTTATTCGGGTCTATAGTAAGCGGTTTGCTGAAATCAGGAAGATTCTCGTTCGGTAGATTCTTGTCAACTTCATATATTTCATACCCTTCAAACTTATATATATTTGAATCGCTTTTCGGATAGAATATAGTGTCCCAGTAATAATATGATTCCGGAGCATCATTCCAGAATATATTAAGTGAACATTGTGTCTGGTTTATCGGGGTGATGCTCTGTGAAACTACCGGTATTGCCGGCTGCGGAGTTACATTAAAGTTATTGTCATAAATTATCTGTGCTGTTTGGCTTAATCTTTTAAGCAGTGTTACAGAATTTTTGTTATCAGCACCCCTTTGAACAAATTGTGCAACAACTATTTCCTGAGTATCGCCGGGATTTACAGTAAAGTTCAATCCTCCTGAATTAAATATAAATCTTCTGTCGCCCGATGGATTAACCGAAATAGTTGTTCCCGTTATTCCATTACAGTTTTGAACGGAACCTTTATATTCTGTCCATCCGGAACCTGATTCAGGATTTCCCGGATAACAGAACTTTGTTATTACAGGAGGTGAAACAGTCGGATCAAGGAAAGGAGACCTATCCTTTTTTAATCCCTGAAGCATGTGATATGCCGGTATAGGTTCACCGTTAGGATCGGATTCACAAGGCGGAGGTGTACTGCCCGTATTTGTAAAAAATACAAAAGAGGTCAACCCGAGTGTATCACCTGTAATTCTGTTTATCGGACTTTTAAAATAATCCATTCCAAAAGCAGGCGGTGCCGCACCATAAGTCGGAGGAGCTCCCGAACCATCGTTATTATCAGCATTATAGCAATAACCAAGATTAAGTATTGTATCACAACCTATGTAATCATCTTCTGCATTACCCAAATCCGGGTCAACAACTATTCCCATGAAGGTTGAATCCCATTTTACAGGTCCTCTATTTAAAATCACATATCTGATAAACTGTAAATCCTCAGTCCCGGGTCTCGCGTATGCCCAAGATGTAAAATGTATTTCTGCCCCAAGCAATGGATTGGTTATTCCGCCGCCAAAACCTTCTCCGGAACTTCTTTGTGACGTATCGCCGTCACCCATGCACTCAAATATCGTCTGGTTTGCATCGGGTATTCCGGGGATATCAACTCCATCATCATAAATACCGTTATTGTTAACATCTTTATAAGGAGCACCATACGGTACCATCTTATACCAATTCGCATAATCCGGATTGTTTGCTGCATTATCACCAATCCTTACCGTGTACATCTTAAAATCGTTGTTCGTGGTCCATGACCCGTTTTGAAAAGTTCCGGGAGCATATTCGCCTTTATAAGATGCCATGACCTGTGCATACTGTCCGTTTATTCCGCAACCGATAGAAAGCCCTGCCGTGAAACATGCCGTCCTTCCTGAACCATTCGGCCATTCTAAACCGGAAGAATTACCTGCTGTTGTATTCTGGTCAAATATCCCCGTGTTTTGAAAATATGCTGAGATGTTATTGGGATTAAGTATAACTCTCTGAATAACAATAACGTCAGATACTGGATTATATGGATTTCCGCCAAATATAATTCTTGGCTTTGATTGAATAATAAAATTGAAAGATAGAGAAAAAACGAGTAGAAAAATTAGCTTTTTCATTTGCGTAATTTTTTAATTATTAAATTATTACTAAGCAATAAAATTTCTATAAAATAGATATTTAATTATACTACAAATAAAAACCACATTAACAAAGGTCGTTTCTATGATTAGAAATTATATTTTAATTAACCCATTACTTCAAAAGCACCATCCGCTTTGTCTGAACAAACTTCTCTGTCTGTATAGCGTAAAAGTATATTCCGCTCGCAAGTCCCTCTCCGCTGAACCTTGTCTGATGTGTACCCGCATCCAGCTTCTCATTGTTTATCAGAGTTTTTACATTCTGACCAAGCATGTTGTAAACCTTTATCGTCACGTATGATTTTTCAGGCAGCATGAACCGTATGTTTGTAACAGAATTAAACGGATTCGGGTAGTTCTGCATTAAATCATACTTCTCAGGTAATTCCGTCGAGATATTTATAACAGGTACCGTTGTTGAGAATTCATAAATCAACGGGGCTGTGCCGTTATAATAAGGTCTTGTTGCATTGTAAGGATAAATATAAAATTCCTCTCCCGGCTGTCCTGCTCCGCCAGTGTTCACAAGCCTCGGTGCCCAGATGAACATAATATCATATTGCGGTTGTTGTATAACTAAATTCTTGTTCTTATATGGTGTAGTAATACTTGTATCGTATGAAGTACCGAATGTATAAAGCAGAAGTTTTCCGCCGAGCGAATCTGTTGTTGGATTCCAGCTATTAGTAAATGGATATATATCCGATGATTCAACAAACGCACAGTTCACTTGTCTTTTCTCATACTTGTAAGTTGGTGTTGATGGATTATCGACTACAAGTGTATCAGCAAATACTTTGAACGGTACTTGTTTCATTCCTTTGTATATGTAATAATTGTCACTGATTTTTGAAGAATCCTGATACCAGTACGCATACTGCCCTTCACCCTGTGTAGTCCATTGAATTGTTACTTTCCTCAGTTTCTCTGCTGTTAGTGCAGACCTCAAATTAGAAAATGTACCCGCCATCGGATAAGAAATTGACTGAGAAATTGACTGCCACGGTCTTGTTAGATCTTTTATATACTTGCTCCCCGTAAGAAACTGATTTCCCTGATTTGACCACGCCCAGCCCTTATGCCTCGTCTGTATTGAATCTGCCG
>Ga0265297_10004677_pt1 | contig 21973 bp, 20 predicted proteins | sample Munlanlwell13791_FD_192502 | JGI IMG/M metagenome (GOLD analysis project Ga0265297, IMG submission 192502) | Leachate microbial communities from a municipal landfill in Southern Ontario, Canada - Leachate well 137-91 | ecosystem: Engineered > Solid waste > Landfill > Unclassified | place... | reverse complement strand
TTAGATAGCTTTATATCAACAAGTTCTTCATATTTCACTCCTTCGACACCTTCCACGAGGAGCAGGGGTCCGGAGATATTCGCAATACTTTTATATTCTTTTAACATCTTTACTCCTCTGTCATAGAAGAAAATTCTTTGTCAATATCTTCCTTGATTTTATCGATACTGCTTATTTCCTCATTTTTGATATATTTCATCCTGGCTATCTTATCTTTGATCTTCATATTCTCTATAGCTTTGATTTCAATATTCATTTTCAAGTAATTATCTGCCTGATTATAGAAATATATGATTGTATCTATCATCTTATATTGTTTTTCTATAGGCGTGTATGTATCCACTTCATGATAAGCTATCTGATGCAAAAAATCCTCTCTTAACATTCTGGCTGTAAGCAAGATCAATCTGTCCGGTCCGGACAGGGCATCGACTCCTACAAGGCGGACGATTTCTTCCAGCTCCGATTCCTTTTCAAGGATCCTCATTGCTTCTGCCTGAAGGTCAAAATAATCTTCCTTTACGTTTTTAGTGACATAATCTCTTATATTTTCGTTATAGAGAGAGTAAGAACTCAACCATGATATTGCCGGGAAATGTCTTGCGTAAGCAAGACGGTCCTCAAGTGACCAGAAGACCTTGACTACCCTTAGTGTTGCCTGAACCACTGGATCGGAAAGATCGCCCCCGGGAGGAGATACGGCACCAATGACAGAAAGAGCCCCCTGCCTTTCCTTACTGCTTGATAGACAAACTATCATACCTGCTCTTTCGTAAAATGCGGCAAGCCTCGCACCGAGATATGCCGGATATCCTTCTTCTCCCGGCATCTCCTCCAATCTTCCGGAAATCTCCCTCATTGCTTCCGCCCATCTTGAAGTCGAATCAGCCATTAGTGCGACCGAATACCCCATATCCCTGAAATATTCCGCTATGGTTATTCCAGTGTAAACAGACGCTTCCCTGGCTGCAACAGGCATATTCGAAGTATTGGCAATAAGCACTGTCCTTTTCATCAAAGGGACATCAGATCTCGGATCAGTAAGTTCGGGGAATTCCATAAGGACTTCCGTCATTTCATTGCCTCTTTCACCGCAACCTATATAAACTATGATTTCGGCATTGACCCATTTGGCAAGCTGATGCTGAACAACTGTTTTACCCGAACCAAATGGTCCCGGAATACATGCTGTGCCGCCTCTGGCAATGGGAAAAAACATATCTATTACTCTCTGACCGGTGAATAATGGCATATCCGGACTGATCTTATTAATATATGGCCTGGGCTCTCTGACCGGCCATCTCTGCATCATCGTGATTTCCCTGTCGCCATTTGTATCCTTTATGATTGCTACAGTGTCTTCGACTGTAAACTCGCCTTTTTCTATTGATTTGATCTCTCCGGCTATTCCGGGTGGAACCATGATATAATGCCTTACTATTTCAGTCTCATTGACAAATCCGAGGAAATCACCACCACTAACCATATCACCCTTTTTTACCATCGGTTCGAATTTCCATTTACGTTCCCTGCGGAGTGCCACAGCAGAGACGCCTCTTGCGATAAAATTCCCCGTATTCTTATAAATTTCATCAAGAGGCCTCTGGATACCATCATAAATAGATTGCAGCAGACCCGGCCCAAGTTCCACCATGAGTGGTCCTCCGGTAGGATATACCGGTTCACCGACTCCAATGCCTCCTGTTTCCTCATAAACCTGTATCGAAGCAAGGTCCCCGTTGAATTCTATTATCTCTCCCATTAATCTCTTATCGGAAACATAGACAACATCGAACATTTTGGAACCTGCCATATTTCCGGCTACAACCAGCGGGCCCGCTACCTTGACGATTTTCCCTAAATCATCCATTTACTCGCTCCTATTTCTCTCTTCAGCCATAATATCCGCCCCCACGGCTTTTATTATTGCTCTTCTTAAATTTTTAACGGCATAATTGTTTCTTTTCCCTAATCCGGGAATCACCACTATGGAAGGCAGTGTTTCGTTTGCATATTCCCTGATTAAATCATCAAGTTTTAATGCAATAGTTTCCGTCATAAAAATAATTCCGTAGCCTTCCGATACGATCTGCCTTAATTTCTCTTCTGCTTCTGAAATTTTATCGATATCACCGTTTACAGAAAAAGTATCAATACCAGCCGCTTTGAACATAGATATAATGTCTTTTTCACCAAATGCAGCAACTTTAATGTCCATTTAAACCTTTACTTTATTCCTTATTTTTTCTTTATCTATACCGTAAAAAACACCGGTATATATAATATTCAAATATCTTAGCTCGTTTTTTTTCCTGAAAAAAAATTGGAAAATCTTTTCAAGATTTGAAACCGTAAATTTCAAAGGATCAAAAAAATCCATAAGGAACTGGCCTTCGCTTTTTTCAAAGGAAGAAAATGTCTTCTTGGAATTGAGGGTACGTATTCCTTTTGCTATCATGTCTGCATAATCTGTCCATTCCAGTTCTTTTACTAAAAAATCAAGATTTTCACTCTCAAACCTTTTCAATGAATTTTTTGGCAAAAATCCATTTTCATATATAAAATTATCAAAATTCAAATCTTCTTCGAGATATTTATTTCTGCAGATGTTTTGAATATTGTATATGTCAATAATATGTCTCAAATAATCGGTAATAAATTGTCTTTTTATTTTTTTGGAAGAATCGAATATATTACTTAAATAAAATTTTTCAATTTCAAGTTCCATGAGCCGGTAATTTTTTTGTACTCCTGCAATTTCTACCGCAAAACTAAATACCTCTGAAATCGATTGATCAATTTCTTTATAATTTCCTTTCAATGCAGCTTCTCTCAGAGTCTGATATGAATCTGATATGGGAATGAAAAGATTTTCCAGATCCATATCGAGAACAATCGATTTAATAACCACTTTTAAATTATGCAGGTTCTCTTCAAGGAAAAGGATTCCGATCACCGGTTTATGCTCGTCCCTTAATCTCTCATCAAGAAATTTAACAGTATTACCGTACTCACCGAGAACGACTTTGTCAAAATTTCCGGAATTTTCTAAATCATCTAAATATTTTGAATAAACCGTATCCCTCAATGTCTTGATAAACTCATCCGTTCCCCCGGACATTAGCAGCTTCTCAATTCTATTTTCATCCAGAAATTCAGTTTCTCTTTTCTTTAACTCTGCGCATGTGAAAAGATAATCGCTGTCATCACTTATATCATAATCTATCCGTACCAATTATTGCTTCTCCTTACCAAACAGATACAATGCCGTATCCATCCTTATATCATCGATATTCGCATCAATGAAACTCTCGGGGGTTATATTATATTCTGCTTTCCCTTTTATTATCCTGATGCCTTTTTTGAAATCAGGTTTTCCTTCAGCTTTTTTCAAACTTTTTATAGATTCAATCATCTTATCATCGATATTTATTTCTTCGCTTCCAATCTGATAGAAACCTCCATCAACATCCAATTCTCCAAGTGTTTTCTTAAGAAATTTTTCATAATCTTTCCTGCCAAGATCCGCAAGCTTTTGCCTGGCCCGGTCAATAGTATCTTCGACCAGACCAATCTTATACATAAGCATCTTTTGATTAATTTCGGATTTTGCTCTGGATAATTCGATATTCAGGACTTCTTTTTGTTTTTCCCATGCTTCCAGTTTTCCGCTCCGGTGTATGTCTTTTGCCTTTTTCTCGGCCTCCTCTATTATTGCATGAGCTTTTCCCCGGGCCTCTTCCAATATTTTATCTCTTTCTTTCCGGGCATCATCCAGAACTTTTTTCGAAACATTATCTAATTCTGCCATAACTTTACCTGCTAAAACTGGACCATATTATTAAGGAAGAAAGTTATAAGGAGACCAAGTACAGCATAGGTTTCTACCAGTGCCGCAAATACAACTCCCTTCATAACTTCTTTGGCCCTTTTAGCCACCAGACTAATACCGGCTGCACAAACTTTACCCTGATATATGCCTGAAAACAGTCCCGCAAATCCTACAGGCAGAGCTGCAAAGAATAACTGCATTCCCTGCGTCAGAGTTTCAATGCTGGTAATTTTTCCGATAATCAAAAAAGCAGCGACTATTCCATAAAATCCCTGTGTTCCCGGAAGCACCACCAGCAAGAACATACTTCCAAAACGTGTAGGATCTTCCGAAAGGACTCCAGCAGCAGCTTTGGCAGGATAACTAATTCCTATAGATGAACCAATCCCGGCCAAAATGACTGCCAACCCCGCGCCAAACCCCGCCATTACCATACCAAGTGATGAATCCGACATTTTCCCTCCTATTGTCAATCTACTATTGTTATATATTTATGTTCATCCTTTAAAGCTTCAAACGGCCTTCCGCCGCCTACATAAAATTTCGGAAAGAATTCCACATATTGAAGCCTCATCGTATGAACGAAACCACCAAGAATGCTTATTCCTATATTAAAAATATGCCCGAATAAAAAAATTATGATCAAAAGGACGATTCCAATAACCGGGATCGAAACAAACTGAAATGCTATTCTATTAATAGCCACGCCAATACCTGCCGTCACCATTCCCAGTGCCATAAGTCTCAGATATGAAAGAAAATCACCTAAATAGGAAGTGATCCCGCCGACTATGGTAAGATTTAAAAATCCTATGAATATCCTGAATCCCCAGCTTTTTTCATTTCTTGCCCCAAAGAAAATTATGACCAGCCCGCTGACAAGCATGGGCCACATAAGGATTTTTGATATGCCAGCCGGAAATAGAGGTTCCGAGACCAGCTGCATGCTTACCGCCATACCGGTCGAAAGAAACATCACGATAAGCGATGAAATTATAACTATCCATGGAAGTCCATCCAGAAATGCTCCTTCCCAATTTTTTCTTTTCAGGTTATCAAAAAATCTAATGAAAAGGCCAAAAAAAACTTGAACAACTCCCATAATCAATGCCAGTCTAAAAAAATTCATGGATCCTTCATTGGAGTTGATCGGATCTCCAAGAATTGCCATTCTCTTGAAAATATCACCAATACCCAGATGAGAAGGCAGATCGCCAAACCATCCATTAAAAATAACTCCGCCAAATATTGCAAAAATCGCTCCCATGAAAATCAACATAAGAAATTTTTTCATTTTTCTCATCCTGAAAGCTAAAATCAATGCAAGTGCTGCAATTATGAACCCATATCCTGCATCCGTTAAGCAAAGACCGAAGAATAAAGCAAAGAATAACGAAATAAACGGAGTGGGATCGATCTCAAAATATCTCGGAACGCCATAAAGTTCCACTATCATCTCGAAAGGTTTAAATATGGGCTTATTCTCCAGAATAATGGGAATATTCTCATCTTTATCAGGCTGAATTTCTACTACTTTTGCAGCTTTGAAATCTTCGATTATAGAAATAATTTGTTTCTTATCCGTTTGCTTTACCCATGCGGTATGAAAAGATACGGAATCAGTAGAAAAGCCTGATTCTATGGCTCTTTCTATTTCCAGTTTATTTTCGATGTAGTCAAGATAAACGGTCAATGGTTTTTTATATTCTCCGGATATTTTCTTTATTTCTGACTGCAGTTGTTTTTTTCTATGTTCATCAAGATCGATACCCTTTTTAATCTTTTCAATATTCTCCTTTATGGTACCGGTATAACCTGTTATATCGGATTCCTCGAAAGAAATACCGGCGAGGTACTCTTCGACGTTTTTTCTAAACTGATTATGATAGGCAAGGATTACACAGCTTGCATTTCCGCTTTCGGATAATATTTCATATGAAATATTATTTTTATCAAGGTTTTTTATGACATCTTCGAACTTATTTTTTTCATATCTCAATATTCCCAATTTTATAGTATAGATATCCCCACTGGCTATATCCTCAAGATTACTTTTATAACAGGACCAAAAATTCAATTTGTTGATTTTTAGCTTCGAATCTGTGATCCTTGTATCCAGACTTTCAATTTCTTCCTGGATGCTTAAGATATTGTTTGCAATCTCCTCGAAATTTTCGCTCTCAAGAATTCTTTCATATTCCGTTTTTCCTATTATTATTTTTCCGGCCCGCGACGCAATTTTTTTTAGTTTTTTATCCTCAGAATCATTAAGAATATCCAGAGCTCCCTGGACACCGGTATTATGTTCAGAAATTATATCGGAAGGAGGGATATCCAAATCGATCTTACCCGTATACGGTTTTAGTTCGATAGCAATTTGAGTTTTTTGTAATTTTTTAAGAACAGCTTCCGTATCGGATTTATGTGTCACAATAAAAAGTTTATTTAGTCTAGCAACTGCCATTAATCTAAAATCCTTTGAATTATTGTTTTGATAGCATTCTCACGGTTAGCTTCGGAAATATTCTTTATTTCTACTATTTTCTGGCTAAAATCTTTCTCCAGTTTCACAGCTTCCAGGGCTGCTTCTTTTTTTGCCTTTACATCTGCCTCCGTAAGCATGGTTTTTACTTCTTTATCGGCTCCTTTTATGATTTCTTCGGCATTCCTGTATGTTTCTTCTATAATGCCGGTATATTCCTTTTTGGACGCGACAATGATTTCGTTTGCTTTTTTCTCGGTTTTTTTTATTTGATTAATGATATTGTCAATCATATTTAAATAGCTTTTAAACCCCTCCTCAAAAACCTGTTACCCCGTAATTATAAATAAATTATATGGGGCCTGCTGTCAAATTTCTTATTCCTTTAAAATATATCAGAATATCTTTCTGGCAACCGAATCGGTAAAATAACTCAGAATCATATCCGTAAGAGAATAACTGGTTTCCTGTCTTATGACAACCGGTTCCCCTTCTATTCCGCCAAGTTCCGCAGCTATATCTATGGCATCTTTATAATTGCCGATACCATCGATTAAACCGAGGTCAAGCGCTTCTGTCCCCAAAAAAACCCATCCTGTTGCAAGTTCCTCTACTTTGCTTATTTCCATATTTCTGGCTTCGGCAACATCGGATATAAATTGCCGATAAATCTCTTTTACCTGGGACTCAAGTAATTTCCGTTCCTCCGCAGTGATGGGCCGGTCGGAACTTCCTATATCTTTATACTTACCCTCTTTTATGGTTGTATATTTTATCCCAAGCTTTTCATAAAGATCCTCGTAATTGGGAATCTGCATTATTACTCCGATACTACCAACCGACGAAGACCTGTTTGCAATTATTTTGTCAGCGGCGCTTGATATATAATATGCCCCGGAAGCACAGGTCTCACTGACCGATACTACAACCGGCTTTTCCGTCTTCATGATTTCTTCATATATTTCCTGAGAAGCAGAAGGACTTCCGCCCGGACTGTTTACCCTTATCAGAATAGCCTTTACACCGGGATTTTTTTCCGCTGCATCCAGCTGCCCGATTATATATTCGGGCGTGACCGTTTCCCCGCTTAACAACCCCGAATATTGTTCCGCTGAAATAACGCCTTCCAGTCTTATCTCATAAACCGAATCACCTGAACTATAGGCAGTGCTGCCAAAACTTCTGCTAAAGAGACCAATTAAAAAACAACCTGCAGAGAACATAAATAATACAAAAATACAAAGAATAACAATGCCTACTATTTTTCCTGTACTTAATCTTGCCAAAATAAATACTCCCTATATCTGTTTAAAAAATAAAAATAAACCTTCAAAACCGGACCTTGATCTATAAATAACCACTTCCGGCTTCTAAAAAACGGTTTTATTTTAGCAATAATATAATAATTATAAAATAGCTTCAAACGATTTATATGCTTTTTTATTGCTTTCAAAGAAAAAATACTTTGATATTTGTCAATATTTCAGCAATTGATTGGAACTTGAGATCTTGTGATAATATTCTCCGGATCTTTTTATCTTTCTCTCCAGACCGGGCGAATTATAATCAACCGATACAAGCCCAAATCTTCTGGAAGGTCCGTGCGCAAGTTCGTAATTATCGAAGGTCGACCAGTGGAAATAGCCTCTGACATCCATCCCTTCATCTATAGCTTTTTTTATTTGATACAGGTGGCCGTAAATACTCTCTACCCTTAAATCATCATTATTCGTACAGGTCCCATTTTCAGTGATGATTATGGGTTTCCTGTATTTATTATGAAATTTTTTAATAAGTTCATAAATGCCGGGCGGATAGATCTCCCACATATCATCATGCTTGAGACCCATGCTTTCCAGTAACTTCCTGCCCCTTTCTTCATATGCTATAACCATAAATTTAGATATAAGTATTCTTCCATAGTAGCTGAACCCTATATAATCGACCTTCCCATCTTTTGCGAACATCTCATGAACATGCTCAAACATAAGATAATCCATAAGCCATTTGAGAAAATTCTGCCATAAAGAATTTTTGCGCAAAGGCTGAAGGAACATATTTGCATGCGATATGCCCACGTTTATATGCGGATATTTTTCTTTGACATAATCATATACTGTTCTGTGTGCCTTACATATATTTTTTAAAACTTTATTTCTAAGGAGAGGATTGAATCTTTTAGGAGGAAATTCTTTTAGAAAATACGCCATGGTTGCATATGCACCGGGTTCATTGAATGTATTGATGTAATCAATATAATCTGAAAACATTCCGAGTACTTTTTTTACATAATCAAAATAAATCTCGACGGACTGCCGGACCGTCCATCCTCCGATCCCCGTCAGCCACAAGGGATTGGAAAAATGATTCAGGACCAGCATGGTTTTTTTATTTTCTTTCCTGAGAGCTTCAAATATTTCTTTATAATGCGCCGCAGCTTCGTTATCCAGAGGGCCAAAAGCCTCTTTCTGCAGTCTGGACCAATCCATACTGAACCTGTAAGCATTTCCCAGATATAGTATATACCTCAGATCTTCTTTATATTTACTATAATGATCTATTGCGGCATCAAGTTTAGTACCATCGGCTCCCGTAAAGTTTTTCCATTCGGTCTCGCCGGCACCCTCTATCTGAAAGGCAGATGTCGCCGTTCCCAAAAGAAAATTCTTCGGAAAATTAAACGAATCCATTTTATAAAATTTAAGTCTATATTCAATAAATGATTTATAATTATATCAATTATATTGATTTACTTGTAATTTATAATTACATACCTTAAGATTGTATGACTATTCTAATTTATAATAATTCTAATTTATAATTTTTCTCAAACGAATATGTTCATAATATACCAATATACTATAACTGCAATTCTGGGGCTGTTCCTGATTAATTTTATAATCAATAATATTGTACTTAAAAAAACATCAAATTATTGCCTCCCGGAATCCTTTAAAAAAAATCCTCCGCTTGTATCGGTAATGATCCCTGCGAGAAATGAAGCGGAAAATATCAAAAGATGTTTGAGATCACTGCTTAAACAGGACTATCCTAATATAGAAATACTGGTGCTGGATGATAATTCTATCGATGGCACTTCAGCATCTGTAAAAGAAATGGCGGAAAAAGATGGAAGGATAAAACTGATTTCCGGTAAACCCTTAAAAAAGGGATGGCTGGGAAAATGTTATGCCTGCTGGCAGTTATCTAAATATGCAAAAGGCAAATACTTGATCTTTACCGATGCTGATACATTGCATTTCGAAAATTCTGTCTCCAGCGCAATCGGCTGCCTTTACTTTAACAAACTGGACGCAATGTCCTCGATTCCGAGACAGATAATGGTAACGATTCACGAAAGATTATTGATCATCTGGGTTCATTTTGGCATCATGGCCCTTCTGCCGCTATATCTTATAAACAAATCGAAAGGCCCGTTGTTTAGTACCGCGAACGGACAATTTATGTTATTTAAAAGGGAAGTTTACAGAAAAATCGGAGGGCATGGATCCATAAAAAATAAAATTCTTGAAGATATTCATATATCAAAGATGGTAAAAAAACACGGATATAAGTTTATGGTTTTCGATGGCAGCGGAAATATAAACTGCAGGATGTATAGAAACTACAGAGATTTAATAAGAGGATTTTCAAAATTTATGTTTGCTGCCTTTGACTTTAAACTATTCACAATGGCGGTAGTTATTATACTTATTATTGTATTATTTTTAATCCCATTTATACTACTGCCTCTGGGAGTTTTATTTTTTGACTGGCCGGGAATAATAATAAATCTTACTATACTGCAAATCTTTTTCCTTCTTATTATGAGGGTCATACTTGCCATTAAAGTCAGAAACAGGGTATTTGATGCGTTTCTACATCCCTTTTCAATGATATATGTGGTACTTGTCTGTATCAATTCCGTTTTCCAGACCAAATTTGGCGAAGGGGTAAACTGGAAAGATAGAAGATATGATGTTTATGGCGAAGACAATATGGAACTTATCGGCGATGACAGCGATAAAGAGATTAACTTTCTTTCTTAAAGAAATGATCTGCTAACCTGTATCCTTCTTGAAAATAAAGACCGCTTTCCTTTGCTGAAAATTCGTCAAACGTCTTTTGTCCGTCAACGGTCCGGACTCCGCTGTCGTAAATCATAAACGGCACTGGCTCGGAGGTATGGGTCCTTACCGATATGGGAGTATAATGGTCGGGTAGTATCATCATTCTGTAACGGGTATTCTGTCTATCCATAGCTTCTTTTATCGGTCCTATGACTTTACTGTCAATTATTTCGATGGATCTCACCTTGTCTTTGACATTTCCATGATGGCTGCATTCATCCGTGGCTTCCAGGTGGAGATATACGAAATCCTTTCCACTTTGAAGCTCATTTATGGCTGCATCGGCTTTCCCCCTGAAATTTGTTAGAATGGTTCCGGTGGCACCCTTTACCTCAACCGGTTTAAGACCGGCTAAAATACCGATACCTTTTAACAGGTCGACAGCAGATATTATCGAACCCCTTAATTTATATTTTTCATAAAAACTATCCAGCGCTATTTTCCTGCCTTCTCCCCATATCCATATTGAGTTTGCGGGATTCAGACCCCTTTTTATCCGTTTTTTATTCAGGGTATGTTCATTCAGTAGGTTGCTGCTTCTTGTCATCATATCAATAAGAACGCCGCTGTCCGGACCTGCGGGCAGGAATCCGGTAATTTTTTTACCCAGTATGTCATGAGGGGGAGTAAGAATATTTCCGCCCGTACCATCTTCCCGGACTATAATATGCCTGTAGCTGACTCCCGGATAAAACTTTATTTTTTCGGTCCCTATCCTGCTATCAATATATTCGATAAGCATTGCGGACTCATTGGTAGAAATATCACCGGCACTATGATCCAGCATGGTCCTATCAGTGTAATTGTCTTCTTCGGATAATGTGACAAGATTACACCGGAACACCACATCGTTTTCCGAAAGATCTATACCCATACTTGCCGCTTCAAGAGGCGAACGTCCTGTATGATATTTTCCGGGGTCATATCCCAGTACGGTCAGGTTTGCGACATCGCTTCCCGGTGCCATTCCTTCCGGAATTGTCCTTACCGTACCCATTTCACTATTTCCGGCAATATTATCCATGGCAGGAGTCTTCGCATACTGCAGAGGGGTTCTGTTCCCCAGTTCTGCTATCCTGTAATCTGCCATTCCATCTATAAGTATTATTATATATTTCATATAGTTTTAAATTCCAAGAATATCGGATATGACATCTCTCATCTGATCCATTCTGCAAACAGTTTTATGAAGGACCTCTCTCTTTTCCAGATCTTTCAAGGCCGGAGGAATTTTTAAACCGGAAATCTCTGAAATCACTTTGATCAATGAAAATTCATCCATACCGGTATATTTCGCATCTATTGCCTTTGCCACACTGCCCGGGAATTTAAAGGGACTCGCTGTGGAAACGACGACCGTTTTTGCCGTATCGCCGCTCTTTTCCGCATATTTCCGGTAAACATTGTATCCCACAGCAGTATGGGTATCTATCAGATAGTTAAAATTTAGAAATAAATCCTTTATTGTCTCAAATGTTTCCTTATCCGTAGCAAAGCCCCCATAAAAATCCGCCATCTTATCCTTCATACCGGCAGTGATTTCAAACTTTCCCTGTCTATTTAGATTGTTTATAAGATCATTTAATATATCCGGGTTGCTTCCGGAGATATCATACAGCAAACGTTCCAGATTGCTGGAAACCAGAATATCCATCGAAGGAGAACTGGTAACGATCAGTTTCCTTCTCCTGTCATATATTCCGCTGTTTATAAAATCATAAAGCACGTTGTTTTCATTCGAGGCACATATGAGCCTGCCTATCGGAAGTCCCATTTTCTTCGAATAGTATGCTGCCAGAATGTTTCCAAAATTTCCCGTCGGGACCACGACATTAATGATTTCTTCTTTCTCTATTTTGCCTGTCCTTATAAGAGTCAGGTAAGCGTTCACATAATAGACTACCTGGGGTACGAGCCTTCCTATATTGATAGAATTTGCCGAGGAAAATATATATTCATTATTATTTAAAATCCTGTTGAATGCAACATCGGAAAAAATTTCTTTTACTCCCCTCTGGGCATCATCAAAATTCCCCTCGATCGTTACCACGTAGGTATTGTTCCCGCTCTGGGTGTTCATATGCCTTTCCTGGATCTTACTCACTCCATTTTTAGGAAAGAAAACTATTATCTTTGTTCCTTCGACATCGGCAAAACCTTCCAGTGCTGCTTTACCGGTATCACCTGAAGTAGCGGTAAGTATTACTATCTCCTTATCGATATTATTCTTTGCTGCAGCTATTTTTAACAGGTGCGGGAGCACAGCAAGAGCTATATCCTTGAAGGCAAGAGTGGGTCCGTGAAAAAGCTCAAGAAAAAAAGCTCCGCCTTTTTCAATAAGCGGCACAATTCCGGGATCATCGAATTTACTGTCGTAAGCTTTATCAACGCAATATTTAAGTTCTTCTTCTGTAAAATCGGTAAAGAACTGCCTTATTATATATAAAGCAAGGTCCTTATAATCCATCTTTAGAAGATTATCCCAGGACAGATCGATCCGGGGAATTGTATCGGGGACGTAAAGCCCTCCATCGGAAGCTATGCCCTTTACTATTGCCCTGGAAGAACTTATGGGACCGTTGATTCCTCTGGTACTTCTGTAATATAACTCAGACATTTTTCTCTGTTTATTATTTAACCTATTTGACTTATGGATCTGCCAGGAATGTTTTTGCAATAAATAAAGCCTGAGTGATTAACTTAAATCTTCAACCCTGATCACGCTCAGGACCCTGTCAATTACATCGAGTTTCGACATCTCTTCTATAGATTTATATAGATTCTTATTAATCACCTCATGTGTAATAAATATAAGCCTTGCACGTTTCTCTTTGTCTCTCTGTTTCTGAACCATTGATTCGATACTGACCAGATTCTTACCGAATACTTCCGCAATCCTGGCCAGTACACCGGGTTTATCAACTACATCTATAAGGATATAGAATTTGCTTACGTTATCATCGATTGATTTGAACTTTTTATTTTCAAAACAACTGCAGCCATAGATTATACCTTTTTTGTTCCTGTCAAAGTTACGGGCGATTTTTATAATGTCGCCTACTACGGAACTTGCAGTGGGCCTGTCCCCGGCGCCTCTTCCGTAACTCATCATCTCTCCGACATAATTGCCATAAATATAAACTGCATTGAATGTGTCTTCGATTGAAGCAAGTATGTGATCCGCCGGAATCAGTGCAGGATGAACCCTTACGCTTATTTCATTGTTTTCTTCGATCCCGATTGCAAGAAGCTTAATTCTATAACCCATATCCAGCGCATTTCTTATATCATCGGATGACACGCCGGTTATTCCCTCTTTATATACATCTTTTAGTGTGACTCTTGAATTGAAAGCTATGGAACTTAAGATTGCCAGCTTGCATGCTGAATCATAACCTTCTATATCAGACGATGGATTTGATTTCTCTGCATATCCCAGTTCCTGCGCTTTCTTAAGGGCTTCATCAAATGACAGGTTATCTTTCTCCATCCGGGTAAGGATATAATTTGTGGTTCCGTTTACTATCCCTATGATTTCGTTTATATTATTTGAAGCTAGAGATGATTTAAGGGGTCCTATTATAGGTATACCGCCTCCCACGCTTGCCTCAAACAATAAATCTACATTGTTTTTTTCCGCTGCTGCAAATAAATCTCCTCCTTTATTGGCAAGTAGGTCCTTATTTGCAGTAACCACATATTTTCCCGAACTCAGAGCTTTATAGACATAGTCATAAGCAGGATCTATCCCGCCGACAAGCTCAACCACAATATCGATACTTTCGTCCTGTAGGACATCGTTGGCGTTGCTGCTTATTTTTATATCTTTAAGTCCCGCCAGAGAAGAGGAATAGATTTTTTTTAAATCCTTCTCGGCGATCCTTGCAATATTTATATTCTTTTTTATCTTCTTTGCAAGGTAATCCCTCTGCTCTCTGATAAGGGAATAAACACAGCTGGCAATGTAGCCAAAGCCTATTATTCCGATATTTATATCTTCAATGTTTTTATCTTTTATATAATCCGACATCTTTCATCACCAAATCCTTATAAGTTTGTCTTTTTATCCAGATCCAGCTGTCACCGTTTTCCACAGCTGCTACTGCACTTTTGGGCTGGCTGTTATAATTGCTCGATAGAGGATAGCAGTAAGCACCGGTAGTTGCTACGACAATAAAATCGCCACTTGAAACCTGTGGTAACTTTATGTCGTTTATTATCACATCCCCGCTTTCACAATGTTTTCCGACTATTGAATAATTCATTTTATTGCCGTCCGGCGTATTTGTGCCGTCTTCCATCTTATTTGCAATATATGCACTGTATTTGGCCCGATAAAGCATCGGCCTTATATTATCGGACATGCCGCCATCTATTAAAATGTATTTTTTTGACTCATTGATTTCTTTTATCCCTCCGACTTCATATAACGTCACGCCGGCACTTCCAATAATGGATCTCCCGGGTTCCAGGTAAAACTTTTCAATTTTAACGCCGTACTTTTTCTGACATTTTTTTACTGTGTCATATACTAAATTTGACAGATCCTCTATAGCAGGGGGCTTTTCTTCGGAAACATATTGTATCCCCAGCCCGCCGCCGATATTTATCCGCTTTATACTTATATCAAGCTTATCTCTTATCATCTTGATAAATTTCATCATAGCTTCGACTAGCTCATTGTAGCATGACAGATTAAATATCTGAGAACCTATATGCGCAGTGATCCCGGTAAGTTCCAGATTTTTATACTCACTGATTTTTTTTATCGCTTCGAATGCAGCGTTGTTATGCAGGCCGAATCCGAATTTGGAATTAATCTTACCGGTCTGAATATATTCATGGGTATCGGCTTTGATCCCGGGATTGATCCTTAACATGATCTTTTGCTTTAATTTATTTTTTTCACATAATTCTCCCAGTGTTTCCAGTTCCGTAAAATTATCTACCATGAAATGCCCGACTTTACTTTCTAATCCATACCGGATTTCTTCATAAGATTTATTATTTCCATGAAAATATATCTCCTCAGCTGGAAAGCCGCTGTTCAAGGCGATAAAAAGTTCTCCACCTGTGGACACGTCTATTCCCAGACCTTCCTTTTCCATAAGCTGGCACATTGCAGTGCATATAAATGCTTTAGCAGCATAACTTATATGCACTTCAAGATCGGCAAAAGTAAAATTCTTCTTATAGTTCCTGCACTGATCTTTTATTGTAGCGATATCAATAATATACAGTGGGGTTCCATATTCTTCTTTCAACTTCACAAGGTCATTACCGCCTATTACCAGATGCCCTTCCCGGTTGATTTTTGCGGTGATCGGAAGTATCATTTTTATCCTCTCTCAAATTTAAATTTTTTATTAATTAATTTTTCTTTTTATTAATTGGTTATAAAATCAATTAAATTATTTAATCAAATATTAATCAAGATATTTCTATTATGCTACATTTTTTGAGGGGCGCTTACACCAAGAAGTTTCAATGCATTCCGGAGTACCTGTCTTACCAGCAGGATCAAAACAAACCTGTCCTGGTCAACTGCAGCTCTGTCCCCGTCATCGTTTACCACTCTGAAATTATTATAGAAATAATGAAATCCGGTCGCCAGTCTGTAAAGATACCCTGTAATAAGGTGCGGGGCATTGTTCCTGCAGCTGCTATAAACTATATCCGGATATAAAATCATTATTTTTGCCAGTTGTCTCTCGCTCTTGCTCTTAAATTCTATTTTTGATATATCTATTTTATCAAGGCTGCAGTTGTCTGATTCAATATTAGCAAGGCCGCTTTCTTTTATTTTCTCTAAAATACTTTCGATCCTTGCATGAGCATATTGCACATAGTAAACAGGATTTTGATTCGATTTCTGTTTTGCAAGGCTTACATCAAAGTCCATTGGAGTATCGAAGGAATTCATACTGAAAAAATACCTTACCGCATCTTTTCCCACTTCCTCTATCAAATCTCTCAAAGTATAGATCTTTCCTTTTCTTCTGGACATTTTAAGGATCTTTCCCCTGTCTACTATCTTTACCAGTTGTCCTATTATTATTTCCAGTCTATCTTCTGCCAGCCCCATTGCTTTTCCTATGGACCTAAGTCTATCAACATAACCATGGTGATCGGCTCCAAGGACATATACCAGCTTGTCATACCCTCTCTTTATTTTATCCATCAGATATAATATATCGGAGGCAAAGTAGGTGGGGTTCCCATCCTTTCTTATTACCACCCTGTCCTTATCATCCGCATACCGGGAAACTTTGAACCATAAGGCCCCGTCTTCCTCGTAAACCATATCCTTACTTTTTAAATCGCTGATCAATTTTTCCAGATTCGAGTTTTCGTACAGCTGGCTTTCATAAAACCACTGGTCATACCGGACTCCCATTAATTCCAGAGTTTCGCATATATACGAAACCATCATCCTGATTATTTCTTTCTTAAAAGGTCCGGTTTCTACTTCTTTTATCTCGTTTTTTTCACCTATAAACCGGTCATTATGTTCACTAATAAGTCTATCCACTGCCAGGGACACCGATTCCTCCGGATATCCGTCTTCGGGATAACTGGTAATCCTGCCAAAATGTCTCAGATATATACACTTTGCGCAATCACTGAATTTATCCGACTGTGTTCCGTAATCATTGACATAATATTCTCTGAAAACCTCATATCCGTTTGCGGCATAAATATTTGCCAGGCTGTCTCCCAGTGCTCCCCACCTGCCGTGCCCCACATGAAGACTGCCGGTAGGATTGGAACTTACATATTCAAGCTGTACCCTTACCCCTTCCCCGCTCCGGTTAGACCCAAATTTTTCCTTATATTCTATTATGTTTTTCAGGTTTTCTTTTATGAACTCGTCTTTCAAATTAAAATTAACAAATCCAGGTTTTACTATATTTACATCTTTGATTTGATCCCATCCGGAAATCAATTCTTTTTCAATCTTTGATGCAATTTCAAAAGGATTTTTATTTAGAATTGGAGCAAGCACCATTGCGGCATTGGTCGAGAGATCGCCGAACTTTTCATTCTTCGGTTCTTCAATGGTCAGGTTATTCAAATTTGATTCGATCCCCGCGAGCCCGCCGGCATAATCCTTGATTTTTTGTTTTAATTCATTTATTACCATTATTTTTTCTTTCACTGGAGCCGATGACCGGACTTGAACCGATAACCTGCTCATTACGAATGAGCTGCTCTACCAGTTGAGCTACATCGGCTTATAAATCGGATAAAAAAGTGTTTCTAATCACTTCCGTCTTCGACTTTGTCTTTGCCTTCCGTTTTGGCTTCTTCGCCGGTATCTCCCCTTATTTCCACTCTTTCGTTAGTAACCTCGACTTCGGAAAGGGGGACAGATTTTCTGGTCTGGCTGTCAAATTCCACAATCAAAGACTTTTTTAAAGGTTCATATCCACAGACTCCGCCGCAGCCAAGAGCGCACTTTACTTTTATTCCTCTTTCCGGTGCTTTTTCCATAAATTCTCTATATGAGTCATATTCATATTTCAAGCAGCACATGAGTCTTCCGCATATTCCGGATATTTTAAAGGGATTCAAGGGAAGATTCTGATCCTTTGCCATTTTTATTGAAATCGACTCAAAGTCGGTCAAAAAACTCTTACAGCACAGGTTCATTCCACAGGGACCCAGTCCACCCACTATCTTTGCTTCATCTCTTACGCCTATCTGCCTGAGTTCTATCCTGATCTTAAAATGAGTGGCAAGTTCCTTTACCATTTCTCTGAAGTCCACTCTTTTTTCGGAAGTAAAGAAAAAAATCATCTTACTTTTATCGAACATCACATGGACGTTTATCAGCTTCATTTGAAGATTGTATTTTTTGGAAAGCTGATTGAATTTTTTGGAACCTTTATCTTCCTTGTCGCGGTTAAGTTCATCGACAGATAGATCATAATATGTGGCCTTTCTTATCACTCTGTTTAATGGAGCGGTGATATCACTTTCGCTTATGTCCACCGAAGGCACGACTACTTCGCCGATTTCCTTTGTTTCTTCATCTATATGGCATATTACTTTATCCCCCACTTCAAGTTTTAATCCGGCAGGATCAAAGTAGTGTACGGTATCATTTTTTCTAAACATTATACCCACAATTAAAGACATGACTTTCACCTCTTATCAGTATATATATTCTGAAATTGAAGGAAAATGTTATCCAGTGCCAGCTCTGAGTTAATAGAATAATTAAGATAACCTCTATTTCCTTCTACTGTTTCAATCAATTCAAAAATTTTTTCTATTCTGACATCCCCGGCATACTTGCCTATAAAAGAATAATTATTAGAAAAATTCAGACCTTCCTGGCCGGCACCCAATTTTACTGCAAGTATATCTTCGAGCCAGGCAGATATTATATCAAAAACCCTGCTTATACCCAAATTATGGAACTTGCTTATTTTTCTTTTATGCTTCGATTTTAAAATCTCCATATATTTGCTTATATCACTTTTTTCAAAATCACTTCTTTTTAATTCAAAAAAGTCTTTCTCCAGATCCGTTTTAACGGCAGCTTCCATTTTTTTTAGTATTTCAATCACTCTTAAAGTCAGATCAATGGCAACTGCAGGAGTTCCTCCCTGATCTCCCCTGAGGATACTTTTAATGCCTTCATCCAGATATTTATCCATTACTTCGAAATCGGCTTTCCCCCGAGCGTCTTCATCAAATTTGAAATTCCAGTTATAAACCAGGCATCTGGATACGACCGTGGGAAGCATTACCGATATATCCTCGGTAAGCAATAAAAATATGCTGTTCTCATCGGGAGGATCTTCCAGAGTTTTTAGCAGCCTGTTGCCGGCTTCCTGATTCATAAGCTCAGCTTCCTTGATAATGCATATTTTTTTTCCGGGAATATAAGAGCTTAATCCCATAAACTTCTGCAGTCTGGCGATTTCTTCTATCCTCAATACGTTTCCTTCAGGTTCTATGATCAGGACATTTGGATAGACGCCTTTTACTACGTTTCTGCAGACAACACAATTCCCGCACCCTTTTTGGGGACAGTTGATGGATGCCGCAAAATCCAGCGCAAGCCTGTAAAGAAGTTCTGTATTATTTCCATAGAAAAGATAAGCATGAGAAATATTGCCGCTTTCTATCATTTTTGAAAGCAACTTAATATTCGACTGGTTAACATTGTCTTCGGTCAGGAAATCGATATCTTCCAGTATTTTCATCTCTTTTTTTCCAGATATGCACGAACCTTGCTCTTTATCTCTTCAGAGATATTCCCGATACTGTCTTCGCCGTCAATAACCACGATCCTTCTTTTGTTTTTCTTTGCAATATCAAGATAACCTCTGTATATTTTTTCCTTGAAACTATCTTTTTCAAGCTCGATCCTGTCAGTCTTTTTAGCAGCGGCATACATCCTCTTCTTGCCTTTGCTTACTTTTACCGACAGTAAAAAAGTTATATCCGGTACCACTCCGCCGGTGGCCCACAGGTTCATCTCCAGAATCTCTTTTTCTCCCAGTCCCCTGGCTATGCCCTGATATACCACTGTCGAATCAAAGAATCTGTCGCATAATACGATTTTCCCTTTTCTTAAGGCCGGTGATATTACCTCTGATACCAGTTCGGCCCTCGAAGCCAGAAAGAGAAGTGTTTCGGCTCCGGGAGATATGTCATGATTTTCTTTATCCAGAAGGATTTTCCTGATTTTCTGACCTATTTTCGTTCCACCGGGTTCAATAGTAGTAACCACATCAAATCCCCTGTTTTTTAAATAATCGCTCAAAATCTCCATCTGGGTAGTTTTTCCGGAGCCATCGGGGCCCTCAAAAGTTATGAATAATCCCTTTTTCTTCATAGGAATAAACCTTTTATTTCATGATTAAAATATCTTGAATAATAATATCTTAATAATGGGAATTTTTAAACTTTAATACAGATTTTTAAATTCATGCAGCAGAAAAACAGGATAATTTTCTTTCCCGGCTTCATGTTTCAATTTGTTATCGGCTGTTATCAGGGGACAATCAAGTGATTGCGAAAGCGCCAGATACAAGGAGTCGTAAATAGGTTTTTTGATTTTTCTTGATATTTCAAAAGCTTTCTTCTGAATCGAAATGTCTGTACTTATTATAAAAATAATATCATCTAATTCCGACAGCATATCGGCTATTTTCTTATAAGGGATTTTTAGCTTAAAAATAAAAAAGTTTAAAACTTCATAAACCATCAAATCCGGCGAAGCAATAATGATTTCATCTCCAATGACTTTTCCATGAATATAATCGGCGATCTCAAGATCAAGCTCATTTTCGAAATAATACCATTTTATGATTACGGAGGCGTCAAGAACATATTTTCTCTTGATATCTTCTTTGATTATAAATTCAGACAGTTCCATCTATTTCCCGGTGACTCTTTTTTCTATTTCTTTCCCGCGTTCCGATCTCATTACTCTTAACTCCTCTGCTACGTCTATCCTTTTTTCCGTGGGTAAGAGTTTCATTATCTCCCGCCTCGTATTTTTCAATCTGTTTATTGCATCTTTTTTGCGTTCAAATGTCAGCGCAGACTCGATGGTATTGAAATAATTTTTTGCCGCATCGATTAAAAACTGTGACCTTGTAATATTCTTGATTTTTTTATATTTATCAATTTCTGTAAGAAAATCTTCGGGAATCGATACATTTATTTTTACCATCGTCGTTTACCCACCTTTTAAAATATTTTACAGTAAAATTATATTATTATTTTTATGACCTGTAAACATTATTTTATACCTGTTCAGATGTAAATTCAGGGGTAAAAGTGGAGATAAAATAAATACAATAGAAAACAAAAGCAATTATATAAGCAGATTTATCTTATTTTTTATTCTTCATGTATTGTCTGGCCTGGTACATAAAAGCTTCCAGGCGGGTTTCGGTGGTTTCCTGTTCCAGTCCGTCAAAGGCAAGATTGAGCCATGGTATCCTGTACTCTTCTCTTATCCTTTTTGATACGGCATTGACGATATTTCCCGGGATGCAGGTAAAAGGCAGGACGTTGATGATCCCATCGGCACCATTTTTGATCCAGTCCACCGATTTCCCTATACTCAGAGCCGCTTCCCCGAACCATTTGATTATGTAAGGTTCCGCATTTTCCCAGACTTCATAAATATCGGTTTCTTTGCTTTCCCTCAGGAAGCCTTCCAGCGGTTTTTCCAGCCTTCGGTGGCAGTACTGCAGAATTTTATAAAGCATCCTGTTGGAAATATAGAATCTTACACCTCTTGCAAAATCGCCGGTGTTCTCAGTAAATTCTCTGTAACCATTGCCATCATCCCCCTCATGGCCATTCGGGCTGAATAACTTCATGATCTTGTAATAAAGATCCGTCTCCTTGGTTATAATATCTATTTTCCTCGTAGCAGTAGTATGAAAGGGCCATTCTCCGAATGCAGGAATCTCGACTTCCCCGCCCTGTGCCTCGACTCTTCTTATAATCTCATTGTTGCTGTAAGGATGGTTCCTGACAAATATCTCGCCAACT